>Ga0068707_1000025_pt1 | contig 67342 bp, 50 predicted proteins | sample YNPNPMetaG_FD_66600 | JGI IMG/M metagenome (GOLD analysis project Ga0068707, IMG submission 66600) | Anoxygenic and chlorotrophic microbial mat microbial communities from Yellowstone National Park, USA - YNP NP MetaG | ecosystem: Environmental > Aquatic > Thermal springs > Hot (42-90C) >... | reverse complement strand
CTTTGCCCGCTTAGGCATTTGCCCCACTAATCGCTTTACCTGCTGGAGGGTTGGTGGTAAAGTATGGCCATCGTATTCGTCCCTGAAACTCAATGCTCCAACGATTACTCCACTGTCGGTCTTGGCTATCGAAACTTTATTGCCAAACTCATACTTCTTGTGCTCCTTGCCTTTGGAAATACACACCACCTAATCGAAAGATGCCCAAATGGCTGATAATAACTAATCTCTTTAAAAATAATTTTTATAAGGATAAGCTACCATTGATAAATAATACCGAAATTGAACATCACTCCTCATGGATTATGGTCACAACATTGTCTTTGCGAACGAAAATAGGGTAAGAACTATATGAAGCAAAAATTCCATATCCGTTAGTTACATTAGAGTATACCGGGTAAACTGTTTCATAATAGGGATCTTCGCGAGACGAGTCGTAATCTTTGTATGTTTTCAAAAATTTTTTCAGGTCGGGCGATAGGGTGATAAACTTAACCAAAATAGAGTCAAATTCATACATTTTATTTACACTATGTTCAATTGCATTTGGGCCGTTTTTAAGATTCTCAATTAAGCCTGCGAAAGAAAATAGATTTATTGAGTTCCAGTATAAATCAGCGGAATCGATGCTTCCATTGTGATAATGTATAATATTGAGGTAATATGCATTTTCGGAGTTTGGGTAATGATTAAAATATACGACAATGTTGCTATAATAAGTTTGGTCTTCAACAAAAAGCTTTACGGAGTCAAGAGGAGTAGGTGCAAAAATGACTTGTGCTGAAGTAATGGCCTTGGGCATACCTGCGGAAGATATTTCTAAATGATACGATGCCCCTATTTTGGGCATAAAGGTATCGGGTGCATGGTAAAGATAATCGTCTTTACGGATGAGTGAAAACAATTTATGATTATTTTCAAATAGTTCTACATTAGCATTTTCGATAATGTCGTTATTGGTAACACCATCGGGAGGTACGGTTTTTTTTACAATCACGTTTACACCATCCTGTTGACTTATAAATCCATGAACTACAATTTTGTCGTCTCCGTAAATAGTTTTATATTCTAGCACTGTACTTTCTTCGCAGGATACCAAACAAATTAACATGATAATAAATGAGATGATTATGTGTGATTTTTTTTCCATAAGTGTTAAATTTTAAAATTCAATTGAATAGCTAATTGTCGGAATAATGGTAAAAATAGTTTTCTGGTAAATTTTACCATTGTTGGGATCATAGTATAGATAAAGCGGATTTTTTCGTGCGTACACGTTGAAAATGTTTATTTCAAATTGTTTGTTTCGTCCCTTGCGTGAACTCCACTTTTTTACCAAAGCTAAGTCTAAACGATGATAAATCGGGAGTTTTTGATTGTTTATTCCGTCGTATACAAAATAATCATATAAAAAATTATCTTTTTTGACATAACCTACGGGCATAGTGTATGAGGTGCCAGAAGCAAGAACAAAGTTTGCATTAAGCATATATTTTTTATCTATTAGATATGAAGAACGTATATTTAGGTCATGTCGACGGTCATAAAAAAACGGGAACCATTTTCCACTGTTCAAATTGGCAAATTGTCGGTAGTTCCAAGATAGTGTATAACTTATCGATCCACTTAGTCGTCCTTGTGATTTATTTATCTGGGTTTCGATACCATATGCTTTTCCTTTACCATTTTTAGCTATTATGTTATCTATGTTATTTTTATTATCTTCTATGTCAATAGGTGGTTGATATTCTAGTAGGTTATACATTTTTTTATAAAAAGATTCGATAGAGAAATCCATTTTAAGTTTATCATTTGTGTAAAACCAGCCCACAGAAACCTGCTCTGCTTTTTGCGGAGGTATATCTTTAGTAGAAGTTAACCATATTTCTCTTTCAAAAACCATATATTTGTTAACAAGCACATGGTTATATTGATTCATGATGGTATAGTTAGATTTAAAAGAAAAATTATCAGTTAATAACCAACGTAATGAGATACGGGGTTCAACATGTAAGTAGTTAGTATCACTTACGTGATATAGTGTACCTCTGATTCCTACATTCAACCTTAATTTTGTATGCAACTGGATATCGTCCTCGATATAAATATTATTTTCATAAGCATGAATTGAGGTTTGGTATCCCACAATGGTATCTGTTGTAATGTTAGCATTTTCATTAAAGGTGTAACTTCTGTTCAACCCTGGGTTAAAATCGTAGATGCATACTTCTATACCTGTTTTAATGGAATGATATGAGCTTGGATAATATTCCCATCGGCTTTGGAAGGTCAAATCGCTAATTTCGGATAATGAGGTATAATTATTGATTTCGTTTGATCCGTGATGTAAATATTTGTTGTATGTTTTTAACTTATTACTGTATACAGAGTATGCAAGCGAATTTTTAATAAACATCCCACTGGATAGAATATATTGCTGACCCAATGTTACTCCGATATTTTGAATTTTTAGTTTGCTTTCGGTTATCGATTCTTGAAACGATCCATAAGCAGCATCGGCCGAACCCGAAATATCACTTGCTGCAAATATTGAAAGAAATAACTTGTTTTTATCCGATGGTTGCCAGCTTATTTTTGAATTGATATCATAGAAGGTATAGCTAAAATAACTGCCCATACCTGAATTTTTGTAGTTTCTCCTTGCCTGCATGTTAAGTAGATCGTAATAAGTGGTACGAGCGGCCAGGATAAAATTTACTTTATCAGTTAGCGGTCCTTCAATTAAGCCTCCTGAATTTAAAATTCCAATATTCACCTTACCATGTAGTTCATTTTGGTTTCCTTCTCTTGTGCTGATATCAATTATCGAAGAAGCTCTGCCACCATATCTTGCCGGAAATCCTCCTTTATATACATCAATATTTTTGATGATATGGGAGTTAAATAACGATACAAATCCACCAACATGATTGGTATTGTATAATTTCATGCCATCTAATAGAATGAGATTTTGCCCCCTATCGCCTCCTCTCACATAAATATCTGAATACCCTTCCCGGCCACTACTTATACCAGGTAGAAAAGTAATAGCTTTCATTAGGTCGGATATTCCAACAAACGACGGAATTGAATTTACTGTTTGAATGGGTACTGTGGTTTTGCCCATTAATACTTGCTGGTGTAGGGGGATATTTTGGTTTACAACTACCTCCTGTATTTCCTTAGTAATGGGAGATAAGCTAAAGTTTATCATGCTATCCTTGTCAATAAAAAGTTCTAATGTAGTATTTTGGTATCCTACATACGATACCGATAGTTTTACCATCCCCTTGGGTACTGTGAGCGAATAATATCCATAGCTATTGGTGGTAGTTCCTTTTAAGGATAAAGCATTGTAGCAATATGCCGAAATTAGAGCCTCACCTGTTTGAGCATCTTTAATGTATCCATGAATTGTACATAATTGCCCATAAAGTATACTATTGCTTAGGAGTATGATAAATAAGTATATTTTTACCAAATGCATCTTTTTTTGATATTTGTAGTAGGTTCCAAAATAACTTTGACGGTATTTTGTTTATGGCTCACATAACATCTTATTAAAAACAAATAAGTTCGAAAGCCTTCTCTTTAAAGTATAAAGGTGTTTATGGTTGAAGACAATAATACATATTAATTGATAACATATCCTATTTTGATAGTGGTAGCTTTATAAAAATAGGATACATCCGCATTTATGAGTGATTTAACAGTAGGAATAATTTCACGGTAATATGCTATTCCCACCAGCATCCTTTTTTTTTATACAAAAATCTATTCCCCCTGTAAAGCTCAGTGTGTAGTAATTAATATTCTTATCCCACGTTGTTTTTGGTTTGTTCAGATGAAAGGCATTCGATACCCCCACATGTAGTAAAATCCATTTTTCTAAAAATGGTAAGTAAACTTTAATAGGTACTGCTATCGAATAAAACCGTTCAACCCAATTCGTGAGATTTATTTCAGGGGTAATAAACTCGGCAGGTATGTTGTTTCTTGCAGCTAAAGAAAGAAAGTTAATACCAGAAGCAATAAAAAACAGAGAGTCTTTAAATGGGAGTATCGTTTCGCCTCCTATTGCATACGAAGGCAATTTAGTATAATAATTGGCTATTCGGGTATAGGGTTCTCTATTAATTTCTATGAAATTGCTGTATCCATATTGTGTGTGGACGGCTAATTTGATTTGTGCGTTTACATTACTTTGAAATGATATTATTAATAGGATAAATGTGCACAGAACACTTGATTGCCATTGAAACATAGATCTATAATTAACCATCAACAATTTGATTGTTTTCATATTTTTATTTCTTTTTAGGTTACCAAAATTTCTTTGCAAAAAAGTTTCACATGTACATGAAAAGTCTATGGTTATGGTTGAGATGATGCTTCAAAGCGTCCCCGAAAAAAATGAGTATTATAAACTCCTTTTCACATAGGCTTTGAAGCATCATATTAAAAATTTTACCAGCTTCCACAGTTAACCTCTGCCCAAACATCGTTCATACCTGCATTTTTAGCTTTGCCTCTTACTCGAATAAATGTAGGATGAGGAATTTCACTGTTCTGTACTTTATCACCAATTTCCCAGATTTTTGTATAATGTTGCCATTTACTGCCCGACTCGCCATAATTAATCGTATATGTTTTTGGGGTAAAATAATATATTGAACTTATGCCGTTGAAGCCTGTTACTACTGGTACACGTACCGTAAATGCAATGTCTTTATAAAAGCATTTTGACTGATATCCCTTCCATTTACCCCAAATGTTCTTTTTATAATTATAAATGTGCAATTCAACACAATATTTATAATAAAAATTACCGCAACAATTGCATGTAATACGATGTGTTTTTAACTCCATGTCGCACTTACGATCGCTAGTATTTTCCCATCCAGTTTGCCTTGAACCACAATTCCCTGATTTTAGTTTTGATTGGATAAAATAATCAACAATGGTTACTTCGTTATTTTTCCCATTGTTCAAAAGTGTGTTATTGATGGCTTGTAAGTCTTCAGCTATGTATATTTTATTGCCTACAACTTTATGCGCAGTACCACCTACATAAAAAAGTCCATCGGTATTGGTAATACTTGCATATAAAGACGATTCCATAATGGGCAATATCCTATCTTCTTCTCGCTTAACATAGTCTTTATTTTCTGCTAAAATCTTAGATACTTCAGCGTCATTCTGACATTGACCAATCTGGTTGAATATATTATTTAGTTTGCGCCGTGTTGAGGTAAAACCAATTTTGTCTTCCCAATTGTCAAGTTCACTCTCTGACATTTGATTCAATAGTTTCACTGTTTTAAAAAATGCATCAGCCGATTCGAAATTTAACGCACCATTTTTTACAGTAAAGCCTGTTGTGAGAATTTTACGATCTTCTATTACTTTCTGATCAGAATCTTTTGTACAAGAATAAAGAATAAAGAATAAAGAATAAAGAATACTTTTTCATAGTGCTAGGTTTTTTAAGGTTATAAAATTTTATGTTGTCGTAGATAGGGATAGAAAAGTTTTTGAGTAAGGATTATCGCCAGCTTCATTTCCCTTCTGAAGCTGGCTAAATATGCTTGTTTTGAGGATCTTCTTATGATTGAACATAAACAAATTGCTTGTTTTGTTATTCACAAAGCAAATATACAAAAGTTATAGTTTTACTAAAAAATTAGGGAGGACTTTTTTCAATTTACCGAAAGTACTAATTTTATAACAATTTTTAATGTAGGTTGTTATAAGACAAAATACCACAGGCAGCATGACAGAGATAAAAATTCCCCGTCCCGGTGAGAGCATTAACGAGGTAGTGCTATCGAAATGGTTTTTTGCCGATGGGGCGTTGGTAAAGAAAGATCAGGAGGTAGGAGAGATTGAGTCCGATAAGGCCACCCTTCCGTTAATAGCTCCGGTGAGTGGCCGGCTGATGATTAAGGTAGCCGAAGGAACGACTGTTGCCGTGGGCACTGTGGCATGCGTTATTGACGAGAGTATAGCTGTATCGGGCGACGGGCAGCCATCGGCAAAGCAGGAGACGTCAACTATACAGTCAGCTAAGGTTAGTACTGCCAGTGCCGTGCCGGATACAACTGAGGCAAAGGATCAGCCGAGGGAGGAGGCTGTCGTTTCCTCGGCTATACCTGCACCCGCGCCAGAGGATACCTCGCATATCAAAGTGAGTCCGCTGGCACAGAAACTCATGGACGAACATCATCTTACTGTAGAGGATGTGTTGCGTGGTCTCAGGCGTATCCGCAAAGAGGACGTCGAGATGGTTATTAATATGCAATCGGAAACTACGGGTGCAAAAGAAGATACATCTGCAGTAGATACTTCGGCTTATCGCAGGGAAGAACGTCGTCCGATTACGCAATTACGCAAAAAGCTGAGCCAACGGCTGGTTGCGGCTAAGAATGAGACGGCCATGCTTACCACTTTCAACGAGATTGATATGAGTCAGGTGATAAGCCTGCGCAATACCTATCAAAAGGCCTTCAGCGAAAAGCATGGCATCAAGCTGGGTTTTATGTCGTTTTTTTCTATGGCTGCAGCTATTGCCCTGAAAAAATTTCCTCAGGTCAATTCTCAGCTTGCGGGCGATGAATGGATATTTTTCGATTATGTAGATCTGGGCATTGCGGTTCAGACCGACAAGGGGCTTATGGTTCCTGTTATCAGGAATGTTGAAAAAATGGGACTGGCCGAGATTGAGAAGGAGATAGCCCGGCTGGCTGCAAAAGCGCGCAATAACCGATTGAGCATAAGCGAGATGGAAGGGGGTACATTTACCATTACCAACGGAGGAGTTTTTGGATCTCTATTCTCGACTCCCATACTCAATCCTCCCCAGGCAGCTATTCTGGGTATGCACAATATTGTGGAACGTCCGGTAGCCGTAAATGGACGGGTTGAAATTCGCCCTATGATGTATGTGGCCTTGTCGTACGATCATCGAATTATCGACGGACGCGATTCGGTAAGTTTTCTGGTTAAAATAAAAGAGCTTATCGAAAATCCCATGCTGATGCTTCTTGATGGCGATAATGCGGCAAGCCGGTTGCTCGATATTTAGCAGGTAATCCTTGCGGCAGTAATTTGCCGACGATTTTTCAGGCTATTTTAACTACGGTAATGCCGGCTCCGCCAAATTCTACATGTTCGTCATGAAAATCTTCGACCATATCTACGGTTTTGAGATAATCGCGTATCATTTGCCGGAGTATACCATTACCTTTACCGTGCAATATTTTAACCTCTGAGATACCCAGCATGATGGCATCGTCGATATAGTCGGCGACTTTTTCGAGGGCCTCCTGGGTTCGCATGCCCCGAACATCGAGCTGCAGTTGAAAGTTTTTTCGTCGTTCGGATAGCTGGTCAAGGTAACCAGTTGTAGTTACGGCCTGTTGTTTTACCATTTTTTTATACTCGTTGCCCGATACTTTTTCAATCCGTTTGTGGGGCAGGGTAGTAATCATGTTTCCAAAAGCGACCATCACACTTTTTTCATTTACCTCCAGAACTTCACCTACCGTATTTTGGCCAACCAGTTTTACTTTATCGCCGACAGCAAAGCTATGTTTGTTATTTGCCGGCTTGTTTTCGGGTTTAGCTTCGGTGGTTGCCCCTGCTTTATTTTTTCGTTCTTCGCGTTCTCGGAGTTTGGCAATTTTTTGCTGGATGCGGGCTTCTTCTTCGGGATGGGTTTCAATCTGATTGCGGAATTGGTTAAGATCGGCCCGGGCTGCACGAGTTTTTTCTTTCTCGGCCTGCGATTCTTTAATGGTGCGTATGGTGTTTTCAATGGTTTTGTTGGCATCCTGAATGAGTTGCTGTGCCTCGGCCTTGGCTTGTGCTATGATTTCTTTCCGGAGTTTATTGATATCTTCGAGTTCCTGACCATAGCGCAAGAGCAAACTTTCCAGTTTCTTTGCCGATTCTTTGACCTGAGATCTTTTTTGCTGCCAGTAGTGTTTATCGCGAATCAGCTGTCGTAAAGCTCGGTCGAAATCGATATATCCCGACCCTACTTTTTCTGTAGCTTTTTGCAGGATGGATTCAGGCAGCCCAATTTTACGGGCTATTTCAAATGCAAAAGAGCTGCCGGGTTCGCCAATAAACAGCTGGAACAAAGGAGTAAGATGTTCGAGGTCGAACAACATTGCCCCGTTGACCAGTCCGGGAGTCGATGAGGCAAAATGTTTGAGGTTAGAAAAATGGGTAGTAACCACTCCATAAGCGCCCAGTCGATTGAGTTCTTCGAGAACACTTTCGGCTATGGCGCCTCCAACGGTGGGTTCGGTTCCGGCTCCCAGCTCATCGATGAGAAAAAGCGTCTGAGGATTGGCATTTTTGACGAAAAATTTCATATGGATTAGATGGGAACTGTAGGTGCTCAGGTCGTCTTCTATCGATTGTTCGTCGCCAATATCGATAAATATTTGTTCGAAGACACCGATTTCGCTGGTAGATTTTACCGGGATAGGCAATCCGCACTGGAACATGTATTGGAGCAGGCCAACGGTTTTAAGACACACCGATTTGCCGCCTGCGTTGGGGCCCGATATTACCAGTATGCGCTGTTGTTCATTGAGTCTGATGTTTAGGGGAACCACCGTTTTTCCTTCGGCCTTCAGGTGCAAGTAGAGCAAGGGATGAATAGCATCGTACCAGTCAATAACGACTTTGTCCGTCACCATCGATGGTCTTACGGCATGAATTTCTTTGGCAAGCTGAACTTTAGCCCGGATAAAATCAATTTCTGCCAGAAACTCATAACCTTGCAACAGATCAGGGATATACGGACGAATATCATCGGCCAGCTGTGCCAATATTTTAATAATTTCCCTGCGTTCGGCCAGTTCCAGTTCTTTTAGGTCGTTGTTCAGTTCGACTACTTCGGCGGGTTCGATAAAGGTGGTTTTTCCAGTAGCCGATTCGTCGTAGATGAAACCTTTGATTTTTCGTTTAAAAGTTGAAATAACGGGCAGCACCAGTCGGCCATCTCGTACGGCCAGAGAGGCGCTTTCGTCGGTTATTCCCTCGTGCTTACATTGATCGAGCAAACGGTGCATCCGTTTCGATATTTCGCCCTGAAGCCGGTGCGCTTCTTTGCGAATTTCAAGCAGTCGCGGCGAGGCATTATCTCTGATTTTTCCCTGGGGCGAAAAAATAGACTCGAACCTCGATTCAAGATAAGGGAAAAGTTTTACTCCCTCGGCCAATGACCATAATCGTGGGTAACGTTCTTTGTGTCGTTTGAAGAATAGCTGTATCTTTTTGATGGTATCGAGCGAGAGTTGCAACTGGTACATTTCTTCGACTTCGGCATAGGTCCCTTCGGGTAAAAGTTTTTCGAGGATGTGTCGGCAATCGATCACATGAATCAGGGGTAGTTCTTCGCCCGAAAGTTCAATTTGTTGGTATTCTTCAACGCTTTCAAGCGCTTCGGTAATGGGCTGGGGGGTAGAGAAAAAATGCATGTCGGTAACCCTGTCGGCCCCAAGGGAAGAAAGACAGTATTGTTTGAGCTTTTGGCGTATCTTATCAAAACCAATCTTTTCCTCAAAATTTTTTGGGTAAATCATGTTTGATCCTACTTGGGTTGCGATAATTCATTAAGTTGGTTTAGATAGCGCTGTTCTATTAAATCGCCATGACGAATCGATTTTTTCAACCATTGAATCTTGAGTTCCAGTTTTTCCTCTTCGCTGAGCGACCATGGGATATCGGACGAAAAAATTTTCCATGTAGAGAAGTGGAGTATGATACCTGTGGCAACAGATACGTTGAGGCTCTGGGTAAAACCTCTCATGGGAATAACCACATATTCATCAGCCAGCGATAAGGCCTCGTCCGACAGGCCGGTGAGTTCGGTGCCCAGCATGAATGCAACCTTTCCTTTTTTGAAATCGAAGTTTTCGAGGGGTTGAGCGTTGTTGTGAAGGGCAGTTGCCACAATTCTGTATCCCTTTTGTTTTAATTCAGCAATAGCATCCCTGGTGTTGCCCTCGTAAGAGGGGTAGGTTTTAACGGTCAACCATTGCTGTGCACCAAGGGCAACTTCTTCGTTGGCCGAGAACCGGTTGTTTTTTTCTACAATATAAACATCCTGAACCCCAAAACAGTCGGATGTACGTAAGATAGCGCTTGCATTATGACTCTGAAAAACATTTTCGACCAAAAGCGTAAGGTACCGCGTACGATGATCAACCTTTTCGTTGATGAGCCTCATGCGGTCGCTGCTAACAAATTGCTGCAGGTATGTGATCAGGTTTTCTCCCGACATATATACTTCTATTAAACAAAAAAAGGAGTACAAATGTACTCCCTTTTTCTCAGACAAGGAAACTTTCCTTATTTCTGTACAGCTTCGGAAAGTTCGCTTCCTGCCTTGAATTTTACTACCTTCTTGGCAGCAATCTTAATTTCCTTACCGGTTCTTGGATTTCTACCGGTTCTAGCACTTCTCTTTGCTACTGCAAAAGAGCCAAAGCCTACCAATGCTACACGGTCACCTTTTTTCAAAGCGTTGGTGGTAGCCTTAATGAAAGCATCCAGTGCTTTCTTGGAATCTGCCTTTGTCAGTTTTGCTTCTGCAGCAATGGCATCAATAAGTTGTGCTTTGTTCATAATGATACAATTTTAGGGTTAGTAATAACTTTTTTAAAATTCTAAGACAAATATATTGTATTTATTGGCTTTTGCAAATTTTATTTTTAAAAAAATCTTATTTTTCAACCGTTTGAGACGTTTTTTTATTTAACTTAAAGTAATAGATACAATTATATAATTTATTGACAATTAGTTTATTATGCTACAAGCGTTGCTATGCTTACCTGTTAATATCTTTTTTAATAATTTTTTCAAAAAAAATTTTGTTTTTTGAAAAATGCCATAGTTTTTTTCCTGTTTGAGAGGGTGTAAAATCTTTTTTAAGTACCTTTCTTATATTTTTTACTTGTAACGTTGTCCCTAATTTATCATTTTTTTAATCCCAAATCCTATCCTAAAACTCTCTATGCAAATGAAAAGGAGAGATTGGTTCAAAGGCCTTTGGAGTTCAACTAAACTAATGAGTTGGCCTTTCCTTGTGCCTTCGTAATTCTAATGACGGATCTGGGATAAAATCAAGGGCGACAAAGACTCTACACCTTACCGACCGGTGTCTTCTATAAATTATACATATTGGCCAGTCGTTGTTTAAAGGCTTCGTTGTTAGATACATTGATAAGTTCAATGATTCCCCGGATAATGTTTATGCGTTGCATGCGTTGTTCGGGGCTCATCATATCTTCATCGCGGAAAACGATTTTTTGTACTTTATAACCGGGCCCGTCGAGGGTGACGACAGCGGCTGCATTGTATCTATCGAAAATGAGTACCGACGGACGGTATCGTGAATTGTAGTTTTGAATGCTCTGAAGAACGCGACTTTTAATATATTCAATCTGTGCATCTCCCAGATATTGGGCACCCAAAAGCAATTTAATCAGGTCGACTTTTCCCAGGGTGCGGTAATCCCCTTTTTTGAGTAGTTTTTTGTATCGGCGGTCGGTTGTGTGTAAAAAAGCCTGCAGATAACTTTCAGGGAGGCTTTCTATCTCGGTTAGCTGTTTCTTTTTCTTTCTGATTTTATATTCTTTGATGGCGTAGCGGTGTTCAACAGGGATGTAGTACTTCCATCTGTGCGTCCGTTGCCATGTTTCGGTTACAGGATTAGGTTTCCATGTACTTTGCGGTCGGAGGAAGATGGGGGCATCGAGCGTGAGTTGCCGGGTTTCAAGGGCAAACAACAGGCAATTGATGAAGTGTACCCAGCCACCCCCGATTTCTTCCCGAACGGCTCCCCAGAGTGATACTTTTCTGTTGCCGGCAGTGGATGGGTTAGCTGTGTAATCTTTTTTATTTCTGATCAATAATAGGCTATCGATGTAGTTGAGGTCGAAGGTAACCGGATAAAAGATGAAGCGGGTAGGGCGGTCGAACGCCTCGTCGGGATTGGCCATGATCAGCTGATCAAAGTCGTACTGAAATATGGAATCGTTGCTCATTTGCAGGTAAATCTGGTAATCGCGTCCCCAGATTAATTGCTTTACCTCAATGGTTTGAGGTTGCCCAATTAACGTGGAGTGCAGACTGCCCACAAGTATCAATATCCCTAAACGTTTCAACATGCCGGATATATTGTCATGTCAATGCTGCCATCAGGCGTCGATACGGGCATATTTTGCATGCGATTCAATGAATTCGCGGCGGGGTTGTACTTCTTCACCCATGAGCATAGAAAATATGCGATCGGCTTCGGCTGCGCTTTCAATGGTTACCTGACGGAGTGTGCGGGTCTCGGGATTCATCGTGGTTTGCCATAGTTGTTCGGCGTTCATTTCCCCTAAACCTTTGTAACGCTGAACATGTACTTCCCCTTTTTCTTTGCTCAGTTCTTCGATGGCCCGTATGCGTTCTTCTTCGTTGTAACAATAGCGTTCGATTTTACCTTTTTTTACGAGGTACAACGGTGGAGTTGCAATATAAAGGTGTCCGTTTTTAATCAGGTCGTGCATGAAACGGAAGAAAAAGGTCATGATTAGGGTAGTTATATGGCTGCCGTCAACGTCGGCATCGGTCATGATGATAATTTTGTGATAACGGAGTTTTTCCAGATTCAAGGCCTTTGAGTCTTCCTCAGTACCAATGGATACGCCCAGCGCAGTGAAAATATTGCGTATTTCTTCGTTGTCGAATATTTTATGTTCCTGAGCTTTTTCAACATTCAGGATTTTTCCGCGCAGGGGCAGTATCGCCTGAAAACGTCGGTCGCGTCCCTGTTTGGCTGTTCCGCCTGCCGAGTCGCCCTCAACGAGGAATATTTCGCATATCTCGGGATTTTTTTCTGAGCAGTCGGCCAGCTTGCCGGGTAATCCCGACCCTGAGAGCACATTTTTACGCTGTACCATTTCCCGTGCTTTCCGGGCAGCATGTCGAGCCGTAGCAGCAAGAATTACTTTATTGACAATGGCTTTTGCATCTCTGGGGTTTTCTTCAAGGTATTGGGCCAGCTTTTCCGATACAGCAGCATCGACAGCTCCCATTACTTCGTTGTTCCCCAATTTGGTCTTGGTTTGCCCTTCAAACTGAGGTTCAGCAACCTTAATCGAAATGATGGCTGTGAGCCCTTCGCGAAAGTCGTCCCCACTGATTTCAAACTTGATATTTTTGAGTAAACCTTCCTTTTCGGCATAATTTTTCAGGGTACGGGTAAGCCCTCTGCGGAAGCCTGCCAGATGGGTTCCCCCTTCGATGGTATTGATGTTGTTAACGTACGAGAATACATTTTCGGAAAAAGAGGTATTGTAATGCATGGCAACTTCGATGGGTATGCCATTTTTTTCGGTGTCGATATAAATGCTCTTTTCGATGAGTTTTTCACGGTTGGCGTCGATGTAGTCGACAAATTCGAGCAGACCCTTTTCCGAATAAAAGGTGGCCTGACGGTACTCTCCTGTTTCGTTTTTTTCCCGTTTATCTACCAGACGCAGTCGTACACCCTTATTGAGAAAGGCCAGTTCGCGCAGTCGTGCTTCAAGGATTTCGTAATTGAATTCGGTAGAAAGGGTGAAAATGGTAGGATCGGGTTTAAAGGTGATGATGGTTCCGGTTTTATCGCTATCGCCAACTTCCTGCACGGGTCCCAGAGGCTTTCCTTGACTGTACTCCTGAACATAACATTTACCCTGACGATGAATTTCAGCACGTAAATACGATGACAAGGCATTAACACACGATACTCCCACACCATGCAAGCCTCCTGAGACTTTATAGCTGTCCTTGTTGAACTTACCCCCCGCATGCAATACCGTGAGTACGACTTCCAGCGCCGATTTTTTTTCTTTTTCATGATAATCGACCGGAATACCTCGTCCATCATCGATTACCGTTATGGAGTTATCTTCATTGATGACTACTTCTATGTTCTTGCAAAAACCAGCTAATGCCTCGTCTATCGAGTTGTCTACAACTTCATAGACCAAGTGATGTAGCCCACGGGTACTGGTATCGCCAATGTACATCCCCGGACGCTTACGTACGGCCTCCAATCCTTCAAGTACCTGAATACTATCCGCACTGTAATTGTCCGCACCATTATTTTTCCCGTTCACATTCAAATTTTCCTGATTTTCCATAAACCATTTTTCTTTTTCCGTTACAAATATACGATTAATTATCCACCCAATCTATTTTACGCCTCTTACCTTTTTTCCCATTTTTATCAACATGCAATTAACAAGGGGGCATTTTTAACATCCCGTGGGCTTTCTTATCTTTTTTGAAAAAAACCAGCGACTCGAAAAAATAGTGTAACTTTGCAGCTGATGATTTATTTGGAATATGATTAGCAGACGACTTATCCGAACGAAGATTTTACAAATATTGTATGCTATTTCGCGAAAAGAAGATACTTCGTTGGCGTCGGCCGAGAAAGAGTTATTCTTTAGTTTGCAGAAAGCTTACGATCTTTACCACTTGATATTACTTATCCCGGTTGAACTGAGCAAGGTGAATGAGTGGAAAATTGAAATTGCGCGCCAGAAATTACGTCCCACCTATGAGGACTTGCATCCCAACATGAGGTTTATTAACAATTGTTTGATTGACCTATTGAAAAGAAATAAGCAACTGAACCGCTATGTGAGTGAAAACAAGATTGGATGGGGAGGGTATGCCGAAATGTTTCGTTCGCTTTTCAATACGGTTCAGGAACGCGACTATTTTCAGGCTTATATGACCAGGGAGAAGGTTGATTTCAAGGACGATGTGAAGGTAGTGACTACCATCCTTGAACAGGAGGTGCCTCAGTGGGCTGATTTGGAGTCTGCCCTGGAAGAAATGAGTATTTTCTGGAATGATGATATTGATTTTGTGTTGGGCATGGCGCTGAAAACAATCAAAGGCATGCGTGAATCCGATACTCCCGATAAGCCACTATTACCCATGTACAAAACCGAAGAAGATATTGAATTTGCTAAAAAACTAATTCGGAAGGCCATTCTCAATCGGGATGAATATTACGAGCTGATTCGGACGCATTCGCAAAACTGGGATTTTGATCGTATTGCCCTGATGGATCTTTTAATTATGCAACTGGCATTGGCCGAAATTATCGAATTTCAATCCATTCCGGTGAAGGTGTCGCTCAATGAGTATATCGAACTGGCGAAGATATACAGTACCGAAAACAGCAATAATTTTATCAATGGGGTGCTCGATCATGTGGTGAAAGATCTTAAAGCTCAGAACAAAATTATTAAAGTAGGTAAAGGACTTATAGAAACCTGAAAATTAGTATTAACTTTAAATGTGAAAAAGTATGTTAACAGTATTCTTACAGGCAACACAGCCTAATCCGCTTTCCGCCTTCTTACCCTTATTGCTCATCATCGTGGTATTTTACTTCTTTATGATCCGCCCCCAGATGAAGCGGCAAAAGGAACTTAAAAAATTCCGTGATGCCCTTAAAAAAGGCGATAAGGTGATTACCACAGGTGGAATTTATGGTAAAATCGTGGATATCGAGGATCATACCGTGCTGCTTGAAGTCGACAACAACGTGAAGATTCGTGTCGACAAAGTGGCAATCCTGAAGGATCCTACCGACGTTCAGTAAAAAAAAGCAAAACATTACTGCACTTTGATTTACAGATTGAGTGCACGCCTGGTTGAGTCTATACAGCCGGGCTTTGCTGTTTTTATAGGGATTTTTCCTTGGCAAAAAATGTAAATTCCCGCAGAATTTATCCTCAGGATTGATATTTTTACTAAATACGACTCAAGGGATTAGATATCAGTAGCTATCTGGTTACCTCGGTGGCAAATATTAGAGTAAACAAACGCATTAAACAAAAAAGTAAATAGGTACTTCGGCAGTCGGGAGACTGCCATTTACATGCGTCGAAATCACAGACTCCGCCGATCAGAGGCAAAAGGTCAGAAATCATTCTACCCTCTGGGGGTTGCATAACTCGTCTATTGCTGATTGACAATACCATCCGCCGAAAATTCGTTATAGGTTACACAGGTTCGAAAGAAAAAGTGTAATTTCGTGAAAATAATTGAATAGCCTTGCTACAGGCGATGTAATTAATGCCATGAAATTGATATTTAAGAAAAAAACGGTTCAGACTCCCAAAATTATATTGGCCCGTAAGGACTATAAACTTCGTCAGAAGGTTTTAAACTTCCTGTTTTTTTTGATGCTATCCACCATTTTCTGGTTGCTTCGCGTATTGGACAACGATTATACGACACAGATCAATGTGCCGGTGGAATATGTCCCATACCGTTCGGATGTTGAAATGGTAGGAGATATCCCCAAGACACTTTCGTTGAATGTAACGGGGCAGGGTTATAACCTGGTCAAGATAATTTTCACTGCCTCCCGTCATCCGGTGGTTCTGCAGGTGCTGGCGTTAAACTTGCGTCCGGTAGCGGAAAACAGTAATAACTATTATGCGCTTACCTATTACCTTAAAGAAAATGTTCAACGGCAGATAGGTCCCGATTTGCGGCTTAATTACATTTTACCCGATACCCTCTGGTATACCTTTTCGCCGGTAGAAAGAAAAAAAGTGAAAGTGGTCCCCGACCTTAAAATTAAATTCGTGCGACAATACATGCTCGAAGGGGATTATATAGTTCAACCCGATTCGGTTGTGGTCATTGGTCCGCACGTTATACTGGATACCCTCAGGGCTTTGACTACCGAAGGAGCAACTTACATCGGCGTTTTTCGATCATTTACTCGTGTGCTCAAAATCAAGCCATTAGAAAATATTAGTTTTGATCCCAAAGAGGTGTCGGTAACCGTCCCGGTCGAAAAATTTACACAGGCCAGCATAAAGGTTCCTATTAAACCTATCAATGTCCCCGATAGTCTCCAACTGCTTTTATTTCCCCCTACCGTTACGGTCGATTATCTGGTGTCGCTCAAAAACTACAAGAATGTTAGGAGTTCTCATTTCCTCATTACTGCCGACTATTACGATTGTTTTTCGGCCGTGAGCAAGATAAGGGTGAAGATTGAACGTTATCCGTATATGCTTAAGCTGATCAATTACAGCCCCAAGAGTGTGGAATTTCTAATTGAGCACAAACCTGTTCTGCAGCCTGGAATAAAGGCCAACGCAAAAAATTCTCAGTCGGTTATTCGTTGAAAGACCGATATAAAATTGAATGTATGCTTAAAATTGGGTTAACGGGCGGCATCGGTTCGGGAAAAAGTACAGTAGCTGAAATTTTTAAGGTACTTGGAGTCCCTGTTTTTGTCGCCGACGAGGTTGCAAAAAGCCTGTTGAATGATGCCGAAGTGATTGATTTTTACCGTAAAACGCTGGGTAATGAAATCATAGGGCCACAAGGGATTGATAAAAAAAAGACTGCAGCCATCCTTTTTCAGCAACCCCGGTTGGTGGAAAAAATAAATGCTTTTATCCACCCTCTGGTGGATCAACGTTTCGATGCCTGGTGTGATCAGTACACGACTGTCCCCTATGTAATTAAGGAGTCAGCTATTCTGTTTGAAACCGGTTTGTACAAAAAGCTGGATTTTACCCTTTTGGTAACTGCTCCTGTTGATCTCCGTATTGATCGCCTTCGGACTGCACGTCATATGGATATTGCAGAAATAAACAAGCGCATGCAGCATCAATGGCCCGATGAGGAAAAAATAAAACTGGCCAGCTGGATCATTTATAACGATAACCAACATGCTGTGCTGCCTCAGGTATTGGATATTCATCAGCAAATTTTGTCGCTTACCGAAAAACAAAAAATCGGGACAAAACAGTAACAAGGGATACCGTGCAAATTATTTTTTATCGACTTAAATTATACAATTTTTGCTTGTTCTTAATTTTGAAAATTTTAAACCCAAATCCGTCATTAGCATTAGGTTGGTAAATGAAATAGTCCGACTTTAAAAGTATTTGCTTTAAAAGTTACATGCCTTCTCATGGGGTAATTCTTTGTCGGTAAAGTCGATTTGTCTTGATTTCGTATGTTGTAAGAAATGCTTACACAAAAAAAAGTAATTTTTTTAATACTTTCAGTGAATTTAATGAGTTAATAATCTGGTAGTTATTGAATAAAATCTCTAATGACCGTCATTAGAGATTTTATTCCTATTGACGGATTTGGGTTAAACTTTACCTTAGCCAGCTTCCCACCGGTGTATATTTGTGTAAAATCGTTCAGAACAGTCAGAGCTTTGTCCATAAGTTCTATATAAGCAGATGATTAAGAATTTCTTACTGCGATGATCGTAAACTTTCTTCGTTCCCGCTTGTTTATATTTATAACCAAACAACATGAATTATGAACAAGCGGGAATTTTTAAAATCCGGCCTTTTGGGGGTGGGGGCTGCATTGTTTTCCTCGTCTGTATTATCAGCAGCAATCCCTGTCGGTCGCAGGCAGGTATCCGAACATACTGCCAATATGTTCGAACAGCCCCCCCTGGGTTATGCTTTTGATGCACTGGAACCATACATTGATGCAAGGACTATGGAAATTCATTATACCAAGCATCATGCAGCCTATACTAAAAATCTTAACGAACAATTATCCAAACTGCTCGACCGTCATAAAAGTCTGATGGAAATTTTTGACCACATTACCCAATATCCGATGTCGGTCAGAAATAACGGAGGAGGATATTTCAATCATAACCTTTTCTGGCAAATTATTGCGCCGGGAGGGGCAAAAGAACCGACAGGCGAGTTGAAGAGAGAATTGGAAAATAGCTTTGGCAGTCTCGATAATTTCAAAAAAGCTTTTACCGATAAGGCAATGGGGGTTTTTGGATCGGGATGGGCATGGTTGATCAAAACTCCATCGGGATTGAAAATTACCGCTACTGCCAATCAGGATAATCCCCTTATGGAAACAGAAAAAGATCGGGGAATGCCCATTCTCATGGTCGATGTGTGGGAACACGCCTATTATCTGAAATATCAAAATCGGCGACGTGAATATCTCGATGCTTTTTGGCAGGTGGTTAACTGGGATCAGGTGATACAGTTTTATCGGTTGGAACGTTTTGTCTTGTAGAACTTTCCCGAATCAGCAGCTGGGGCATGAGAACAATCTTTTGGGGATGGGAGGTTCTGTGCGGATGTTCAATGGATTCGATAAGCAAACGGGCTGCATTTTCTCCCATCTCGTCGGCTCTTTGATCGATCGAACTCGTGCTGGGACTAATCAGGGCTGTGAAGGGCTCGTTGGCAAATCCTACTATCGATAATTGATGTGGTATGCTAATGCCAGCTTCTTTGGCGGCCAGCAGGGCACCCAAGGCCGAATAGTCGCTTGCTGCCAATATCCCGTCGGGTTTTTCGGGTGACTCAAATAATGATTTTAATGATTTTGCGGCTTCATATCCTTTCTCCCGAGTTATTGCTGGTTCAATAACCTCGTATCGAATCGGGCTGTACTGTCCGATGGCCTCGAGAAAGCCTCTTTTGCGTTCCTCATAAATGTTGATGTATTGCGGCCCTCCCAGATGTATTAGGTATTTGCAGCCTTGATCCAGTAGGTGCTTGGTGGCCTTGTAAGCTGCCCCGTAATTATCGTTTAACACGCACGGGGTGGGCGCTGTAATTTTTCTCTGCAGCAATGCCTCAAAATTCGTTACTGGTGTTGTCCTTCCGGTCGACGGTGGTTTCGAAGTCTTTAGCGGTGTGTAATATTTTAAAATTTTAGCATATGCCTTTACTTCAGTCATGGCGTTGGTTTGGCCCCAACGACCCCATTAGCCTCCAGCAAATCAAAGCAGTTGGTGTCGAGGGTATTGTAACTTCCCTGCATCATATCCCTTACGGCGAGTTATGGACAGTGGAGGAAATTCTGCAACGAAAAACTATGGTCGAACAGGCCGGTTTTATCTGGTGCATGGTCGAAAGCGTACCGGTACACGAGGATATCAAAAAAAGAACCGGAAACTATAAGCTATACATCGAAAACTACAAGCAGACGCTGCGTAATTTGGGAAAATGCGGTATTACTACTGTATGTTACAATTTTATGCCGGCTTTCGACTGGTTGCGTACCAACCTGCAAAAACAGCTCCCCGATGGAACCTTTGTAAGCGAATTCCAAATGACCGCTATTGCCGCATTTGACTTATTTGTACTCAAGCGTCGGGGCGCTGAAGAAAGCTATACGATCGAACAAATTCATCATGCGCAGGAATGGTTCAACCGACTTACCGATACCGAGCTAAATCAACTCATGCAAACCCTCCTGCTTAGCCTGCCGGGAACTGACAAACCTCTATCCCTCGAATTTATTCGGGCCTCTATCGATGAATACCGATTTATTTCTACCCAACAGTTTAAGGAAAACTTTTACTCCTTTTTATCCGCGAAATAGCTCCGGTAGCCGAGGAAGCCAATGTCAGGCTTGCCATCCATCCCGACGATCCGCCCCGTCCCGTATTTGGCCTTCCCCGGGTGGTAAGTAATATCAATGATTTACAGGATATCATCAATGCATATCCCTCCATCAATAATGGGATTACCCTCTGTACCGGTTCACTGGGGGCGGGTTATCACAATAATTGCTCAGCTATAGCCGAAGATCTTGCTCCCTATGTCCATTTTGCTCACCTGCGAAATGTAATCCGAGATGCAAATGGAAATTTTCAGGAGGTAGCGCTTTTCCATGGCGACGTAGATATTCCATCGGTTATGAAAGTGTTGGTTCTGGAGGAAGAAAAACGCAAAAAACAGGGACGTGCCGATTGGCAAATACCCCTGCGCCCCGACCATGGAAATCTTATGCTCGACGATATTGGACGAAAATATTACCCCGGATATTCCCTCCATGGACGAATGAAAAATATTGCTGAACTACGGGGGCTCGAGAAAGGAATACGATATGCTATGGGCATGTAAAAGAATAAGGGTTGCTCTTGCAACCCCTACCTTTTCATGAAAATGAAAAACTTAAACACCACCTATGAATCGAAACTTTTCATTTCTGTACAAAGATAAAATATTTTTTTAAAAAAACATAGAAATTTCAATAAAAGTGTCAAAATGTCCTTTTGAAAAAAACAGTTTCCCTTTCCGTATTGACTTGTAACAAAAATCCTGTATATATTTGTGCCCAATTATAGGAGGGATTATTCTTTACGATCCTGGCATTATTCCTCTGCGTCCTTGTAATTAATTTTTGGGGCGGTAGGGGAGAATACCAATGAACGCAAAGGAGCAGCGTTGACTTGCTATTGCCCCAATGTGTAATTCTGTAACTATTTACCCCCTCACAACGCTTAGGGTAGAAATACTGAAAATTATTAATGCGTTGTAATTAAATAAAAATCAATAATAAAACTCGGATGAAACGAGCATATTTATTGATAAACACAACAAACCAAATGAAACGAACTTGTGAGTTCCAGCCGGCCGACGAGGCTAATAAAAGAAACTTAGTATAACCAAATGGTAGTCAGTAACTTATAAAATTTTGTACGAATGAAAAACGTTGCCATATTTGCTTCAGGTTCGGGTACCAATGCGCAGGCTATAGTCGAATATTTCAGGAAAAAGGGAGAGGATCCTGTAAAACTTATTCTTACCAATAACCCTAAGGCCTACGTTCTGGATCGCGCCCGACAGCTGGGAATAGAGAGTGTTGTTTTTACCTACGATGATTTCTACCATAAATCAACGGTCCTGGATATATTAGAGTCGAAGCAAATAGATTTTATTGTGCTCGCCGGGTTTTTGTGGTTGGTTCCCCCTTCCCTCATCGAGGCCTACAAGGGCAAAATAGTCAATATACACCCGGCGCTGTTGCCCAATTATGGCGGCAAGGGCATGTATGGCATGAAGGTGCACCAGGCCGTAATGGCTAACCGCGAAAAAAAAACAGGCATTACCATCCACTGGGTTGACGAACAGTACGATCATGGCGATACCATCCTGCAGGTTACCTGCCCGGTCGATCCACATGATACCCCCGAACAGGTGGCAGATAGAGTGCACCAACTCGAGTATTACCACTATCCCAGGGAAATTGAAAAACTAATCCGCTGACCCAACTTTCCGTTAGTCCCGGATACTTCATTTTACCTGCCTTTATAGCACTGGCTTCCAGTCCTGATTGCCTATTTTCTCTTTTTGAATTAGGCGATCAAGATATGGATGATTTGAAATGAGTATTTTAGAGAAATGTAACCCGCAAAAATTTCTTATTGCTGTGTTTGTCTGTGTTTTCCATGGTGAACTATTTTTTTTCACAGAGATCACGCAGGTGAACAGAGGTTTTTTGTTTTTCGCCGTGTACCAAGTGGTTAAAGCTTTTTACAACACAGGTGACTAACACCAAGATATAGCCAGATGTCATGTTATGGGTAATATTGGCCAAGTGCCTTATTCAATTTTTTTTATGCCTCTAATCTTTGAAACTTAACAAGGGTATTTTTCGTAATTTAAAATAGATTATTCTTTTTTAAGACTGCATTATATTTATTTATTTCATTTTCAATGAGTTGATTAAAGAAAAAAATTTTTGTCAGCGGTGGTGATACAAAACACCTTTTTTTTTGAAACTTTCTATTGATTTTTCTGTATACATAGATAAAATTTGCTGATAAATAGTTTTCATCTGAAAAATTATCGGAAAAGAATAGGTAAAACATTAACTATTAAACAATTGAATATGAAACGGAAGGTATTACTCTATGCGGCGATTGCAGTAACTGCAGGGCTTAGCAGCTGGAACAATCTGTGGGCGCAGCCCAATTCAGTACAACCCGAAACCGATGTGCTCTACCAGCACGGGCGTAATTCAGTAGGCGTTGATCCTCAGGAAAACACCGACTCAGTGACTGTGGGTGGAACCACCAAGTATTACGTATTGCCCGATGCGGTGGTAAATCCGGGTTTTGATTACACTACCAATTTATTTGCCAATGTGATTTCGACCTTCAACTGGAGTGTTACATCGGCCATTGCTTCCGGTGGTGTGGCCAATGTACCGGCTTATCCTACTGCTCCGCATTACAAGCAGATTACGTGGACTGCCACCGGTACGGGTACTATTCAGGTACAAGAAGTGGCAAATGCCAGCCAGGGTGGATGTACCGGAAGTACTACTTCCATCAATGTTGCGGTTATAGCAGCACCCGATGTTACTGCTGTATCGGTGCCCAATACTACCTGCCATGTGGGTACCATACCTTATTCCATTACCTGCCCCAATGCTACGCTGACCATTAGCAGCGCTGTAAATGGCAACAAAGGGGTTGTGGTCAACTGGAGCTTGACCGGACCTACAGGCTTTACCCCGGTTACCAACCAGACAGCCAATCTGGGCAACAGTACTACCCTCGACCTGTCGGCTGTAACCTTAACCCATCCGGGTACCTATACCCTTACCATCAACTGGGTTACCGACCGTATTGCTACCAAGAGCGGACTCACTCAGATTACCGACGGTACCAGTACTACTTTTGTGGTTACTGCTGCACCCAATACCGGTCCTATCTATCATATTCCCAACAAGTAATCTTTGTTAAAAACAAAAATATTGATTGTTAAACTTTAAATTTTAATACCATGAGAACAAAAAATTTCTTTCAACTCCTGACTTCTGGACTGCTTATGCTGGCTCTGAGTACCTCAGCTTTTGCCCAGCTTACTACTGACCATCAGGCTAACTCGACCGACACTACAACAGCCGGCGAGGCACCCAACGTTGTTACAGTGGGCGCACGGGTACCCTTTGCTACCCAAAGTGATACTCCCATCTGGCAATTGCAGCGGCAGGGTGTATTAGATACGTCGGTATGGAAATGGGAGATTGCTCCTACGGGTCCAAGCTTTTACGCTGCCAACGGTACCTCGAATTTGACTCCTGCTACAGTTGTAGGAGTTGAAAACATTAGCGGCCAGGGATTCTACAAAGACTCTGCTATCTCAGTAGATTTTCCGGCTACTGGAATCTTTAAGTTGTATGTAACCGAACGTACAGTATCGAATATCTCGGGGATTACAGGATGTGAGGGTAATAAAAACTCGCTTCGAATACAGGTAGTCAATGCACCTACCATTGTCTTCAACGATGCTGACCGTATCATAGGTGGTTGCGGCGCCGATGTGGCTGCTAACAACGACATCCCCATCACTGTTACGGGTAACGGCTATTTTAGCGCTACCGGTGGTTTGTGGATTACCTACAAAATCGACTATACCAACCTGACGGGTGGTACTTCAACTTTTCGTTCAGATACTACAATCAAGGACGGGGTTAGTAATTTCACCTCGTGGGCACAGTTTAGCGTAAACAACCCCGCCACCAACACCGTGATCCCCTTCAATATTCCCAACGGACAGTATGGTACCTATACGGTAACACTCAAAGCTGTTACTGACGAAATATCGCGTAAAACTTTGAATATCAAGCCTGGTTACGATACACAAGGTTTACCTGCTGTAGTAGCTGAGAGAACGCTGAAAATTTATGCTCTGCCTACGCCTACAACTCAGCCAATCAAGCATATAAAGAATGTTGGCTGGTAATGAGCCGGCATAGAGTTGTTCTCGTGGTAGAGACCTTGCTTGATGTTTGACTATACAAGAGAGGTGTTTAATAGTAGAGAATGTAATGTGCTGTTGCTATTAGGCACCTCTTGTTTAAAAGCAAAGTACTACCACCGCATAGTGCAGCAATTAATTTCAGAACCTGAAACAATGAGTTTATTGTAAATCAAACTCTTCCGTGAAACGAATTATTGCCATATTATCGGGTATAGTGTTGTGGTGTGCAGGTTTCCTTCCTGTGGTACAGGCGCAGCTTCCGCCTACCTGTACGCAGAGTTGGGTACGCTATGCAGCCGTTCAGGATCCCCTGATGATGGAAACCCAGTCGCACTTTACCTGGATATTCGATCCTACAGGGGTGAAAGAATACAGGATATATGGCAATGGTGACTCAGTTGATATTTTATGGTCCAACCGCCCCGGACGTTATTCCATCGGTATCAGCGAAATATCGGAATTTGGTTGTACGGGCGATACGGTTTGGAACTCTGTAATAGTACAGGGTATTGTTATTGATCTTGGTCCGGATAAAGAGGTGTGCGAAAACGATTCGTTCATCTTCGACGCCGGTGGTGATTTTGGCACGTACGTTTGGAACGATACTGCCTCCGGCCGCTTTTTCCGGGGCATAGCCTTGCATACCGATACCATTACCCTTACCGCCATCAACGATATTAATTGTAAAACTTCCGATTCGGCCTTGCTAATTGTTCGGCCGCGTCCCAATGCAAATATTGTAGATATGGCCAGCGGACGGGCTGTAATTGATACCATGCTTTGTGGTAACACCAGCATTACCCTTGATGCAGGAACCGATGGTACTTTCTATAGCTGGAATACCGGCGATATAACCAATTTCATTACAGTACCGGCTATAGATCCGTTAAGCTCCGACTCGCTGCTGGTCTATGCCGTACGCGTTGAAAATGTCTATGGATGTGCAGCCGAAGATTCGGTATTGCTGAGGCGATGCCAGATATCCGATAACAATGGAATTCCCAATGTATTTACCCCGAATGGGGATGGGAAGAACGATCTGTGGCGTATACCTGCCTTTGACTACTTCCCAAGCGCTACAGTTGAGGTATATGATCGCTGGGATCGTCTGGTATATCGTTCATCCAGCCGTCAGTACAAGCCATGGGATGGCAAATCAGAGGGTAAGGATGTACCCATGGGAACCTACTACTACATCATCAAAGGTATGAGTAGCAAAGAGATTAAAGGTTATGTTACTATCATTCGTTAGTCGTTCGTGTAAAAAAAATAAGCGATTCGTCAACAAAAAATTACTGTTCTTGGGAAATTTATGTTTGATTGATACATCAAAAAAAATTTTGTTATATTTTACCCGTGAAAAATAAAATTTTGGAGCGGTGCGTAAGCTAAGATTTGTTATCGGGATTGTATGGGTTCTGGCTATAGGTAAAGGTCAACTAATGGCGCAGCAGGAGGCGGCGTATAGCCAGTATATGTTCAACCTTTTCCTGATCAATCCTGCTTTTGCGGGCAGTGATGGAACTACCACTGTAAATTTTACAGGCCGTGAACAATGGCTTGGGTGGGAGGGTACTCCGCGAACCAATTCAATCAGTGCACAAACGCGTGTTTTGAAAAATAGTTTTATTGCCAAGGCGCTTAACCTGCGAAAAAAATTCAGTCGTCGTTCGGCCAGTGGAAAAGTCGGGGTAGGTGCCCACTTGTTTAATGACATCAGTGGCCCCATAGTTCGCACGGGTATGCAGGTAGTGTATGGCTATCATATACCCATTCGTCGTAATCAACTTTCCTTTGGTTTAGCTTTGTCGCCTTATCAATTCAATGTAATCCGTAGCCGCTTGCGTAACTACGAGGAGGGGGATGAGGTGATCAATGGTATACGACCGCGGTATGTCATTGATGGTAACTTTGGAACGTTATTTACAACTCCTCTGTGGCAGGTTGGGCTGTCGATCGATAATCTTTTTCAGTCAAATATTGCTTTTGGAGGCAGTTCCAAGGTGGGCTACAAAATGTTGCGTCATTATTGCCTCAATGGTTCGTACAAAATTGAAGTCAACCGTCAGGTATTGGTTGAACCCACCTCCCTTATAAAATTTACCGAACAAGGTACTTTCCAGATGGACCTTGGGGCGAGAGCTTTTTATAAGGAAGATTACTGGGGAGGCCTTGCTTACCGCACAGGTGCTGGTGGAGGTACCATGATCTTGTTTACCGGCCTTCGTGTCCGCCAGTACTATTTTGGCTATGCTTTTGACTGGAACTTCAACCCTATTATGAAACATACTTTTGGTACCCATGAGTTTATGTTTTTTGTCAAATTTGGCGAAAACGCCCGTCGTTATCGCTGGTTGAATCGCTACTAAATTCGGCGTTAACACCTTTTGTCAAAGAAAACAATTCGTTGGTCAAATTATTACGAAAAATTCTTGCTGTTCAAAAAAATCATGTTAACTTTATCACAAGGTCTTATTTTTTAGAAGGTTAACATGTAACAATGCAGCTGCGTATTATCCGTACCATTAACATTTTTATTGTCCTGGTAGGGATGATGTTGCTTCTGGGTGCAGGAGCAGTGCTTCGTTATTTTGTCGTAAACCAGAAAGAAGCCAGACATAACGACAGTATTATCTATGCTTCTGCATCTGAAAATTACCTTTTACTTTATTTTGTTACCCAAGCAGTTGACGGATTTCAGCAGTATCTGGCCGACAATAATCCACGATCCCTGCAACGGTCGAGAATGTACATCGATTCTTTACGGTTATTCATTTCCAAAGTTAACCCTGTAATGTCTCATGTTCTCCGGTCCGACCTTCAGGAGATTGATCATTCGGCCGAGCTTGTTCTACAGGAAATAGAACGATTCGAATCGGACTATCAGGTGCTTGCTCAGCATCAGCAGGCAGCTGTTCGGCTCAGCGATAGTTTGCAGTTGCTCGATCAACGATTCTGGGCCTTAAGCCGTCGCAGCTATGGTGAGGCTGTATCGGCCGGTATTGTTCAGTATAACCAAAATAACCTGTATCAGTGGAATCAGGTATACCACTTGATCCAGACTGCTTATCGACCTCTACGACAGTTGCCGGTCGAAAAAGAAACGCTGCTCTCGACACTTGAAGAGTTTCGAAATGCACAGCAACTCATTGAAGACCTGTATCGTCGCACACAATGGTTGCAGCGGACAGTACTTACCGAAACCCTTCGGAATATCCAGCAGGGACAGGAAATTGGCAACCAAAGCCTTCGCATCGTCGATGAACGTTCCCAAAAAATCGAAAAAGTCCGCCAACTCAATACCTTGATGATAGGACAATCCAGAGAAATCAACCGGATGATTGACCAAAAAATGCAGGATCAATTAAAAAAATCCGAAAACGACAGCGCTGTTTGGATACGAGTGGTATTTTTGTATTCATTTATTTTTATTGTTGGGCTGATTCTGTTTTATTATCTTGTTGTCAGGGTTTTGAAGATTTCGCTGAGGAGAGTTATGGACGATGCGCATGCCATATTAAAAAAGGTTCTTAAAACTGATCAGTTGCCTGCAGCAACCGGCGATGAGCTGCAACATTTGCAGCAGATGCTGGCCATTATCGGTCAACGGCTACAGGTTATTTACGACGATATTGCTGGTCAGATACAGCAACTGGCCAATGAAATCATACAGGTTAGCCACGAGGCCGGAACACATAACCAACAAGCTGCGACATACGCTGTGTGGTCCGATCGGGCGGGCGAAAGTGTATTGTCGCTGCAACAATCTTTACGGGAAAGTATGCAGCATGTTCGCGACCTGCACCTCGATACCCAAAGGATGATGATTCATATACGTGAGGGGGTAACCGCCAATAATGAGGCGGCTTCGCAAATGGAACAGATCAATGCACGCATACGGGTGATACATGATATAGCCAATCAAACCAATATCCTAGCATTGAATGCAGCCATTGAAGCAGCCCGAGCCGGTGAACATGGGCGGGGGTTTGCCGTTGTGGCAGCCGAGGTACGTCGACTGGCCGAGCTGAGTAAGGCTGCTGCTGTGGAAATAGATGACCTTTCGCAGAAAAATGCAGAAATGTCGCAAATGGTCATTGCAAAACTTGCTGTTCTTTCGACCACTATTGAAAATATCCTTGACCGTGTCGAAAAAATATTGAAAAACAACGCATTACTGGAAGAACATACAGAAATACTCAGCCAATCTGTGGGTCAACTTCAGCAAAGCATGGGGCAAAATCAGCCTTTTATTGAAAAAATGGCAAATCGAGTTGAAAAATTTTCAGTTAATCTGGAAAAATTGATCAACAAATTTAACCATTTCGACACAAGAAACGTATCAATGTTATCCGACAACTATTCGGGCAGACTGGTGTCAGAAGATCCAACGACAGCGGGTACACCCGAAGGTGCGTCGGCAATGAAAAAGCAACCGGTAGCGAAGGTGAATGGTAAAAAAGTTAAAATAGAAACACCTTCATTAGTAACTAAATAAGTGTAGGAGGCTATGCAATTGGAGCGGTTGAATGAAATATTCAGGGCAAAACTTTCGGATGAGGATTTTAAACGCTTGAGCGAGTTTATATATAGGGAATATGGCATAAAAATGCCACCAGCCAAAAAGGTAATGCTTCAGGGCAGGTTACAGAAGCGTTTACGGGAGTTGGATATTACCTCTTTCCGCGATTATGTCGATTATGTTTTCAGCAAAGAAGGACAGGACAATGAGATCATCCACATGATAGATGTGGTGAGCACCAATAAAACGGACTTTTTCCGTGAACCTGTTCATTTCGAATTTCTTGCGCAGGAGGTGGTGCCCCGGTTTGCTCAGGAGACAGGATTGCGTTATCCTTTGAAGATATGGAGTGCAGGATGTTCGAGCGGTGAAGAACCTTATACCATTGCCATTACTTTAATGGAATGTAAGGAGAAATTTCCGGCCCTCGAATTTCAGATATTAGGAACCGACATTTCGACCCGTATACTTCAAACGGCTGTAGATGCCATTTATAAGGAAAACCGAATTGAGGGTATACCCTTGCAAATATTGAAAAAGTATTTTTTACGCAGTAAAGACAGAACCAATCCAACGGTAAGACTCATCCCCGAAATCCGAAAGAGAGTGTCTTACATGAGACTCAATCTGATGGAATCGGTGTATCCTGTGCCGGATATGTTCGATGTAATTTTTTGCCGCAATGTACTGATATATTTCGACCGAGTTACTCAGGAACAGGTAATCAACAAATTATGTATGCATTTGAAATCAGGGGGTTACTTTTTTTTAGGACACTCCGAGTCAACTACCGGTATGGTAGTGCCCTTACGACAAATAAAACCAACTATATTTGTAAAAGCAGAATAATTTAAATAAAGTTAATATGAGCAGACTTACCGACAAGGAACTTATTGAAGAATTGCAGAGAAGATTTGAAGAGAATCGTAAGACAATTCAAGAGCTTAAAGAGCTTACCGAGGAGTTAAAACTGGTAAATAAAAAGCTGGAGGAATCGGAGGCCTTAAAAAGCCATTTTATATCCAATATTACCAACGAAATCATCAACCCGTTTACATCCATATTGGGGTTGTCGAGGAGTATTCTTTCGGTAAAGAAGGAAAACTGGAAAAAAGTTATTTCGATGGTAGCGCTTATCCATTCCGAGGCTTTTAATCTCGACTTTCAGTTAAGAAATATCTTCCTGGCTGCCAAAATCGAAGCGGGTGAAATATATCCCGAAATCCTCAATGTGGATCTAAAGAATCTGGTTAAAAGCGTTATCGACTCATTCCGTATTGAAGCCAAAAAGAAAAATCTGACGTTTGAGTTTAATTTTGAAATTGTCCCGGAGAAGGGGGATATATTTTATTTTAAGACCGATCCTGAAAAAGTAAAGCTGGCCATTGCCAATTTGATCAGCAATGCTATAAAGTTTAGCTATGAAAATGGAAAGATTATAGTAAGGGTTTGGAAGGATGAGGAGATGGTTCATATTTCGGTGCAGGATTTTGGTACCGGTATTTCGGAGGCCAATCAAAAGATTATTTTCGACCGGTTCAAACGTCTCGATTCAGGGATTAATTCACTCAACCGGGGTCATGGTCTTGGGCTATCGATTAACAAAGCGGTTATCGACTTGCTGCAGGGTAAAATCAGCATAAAAAGCGAAATAAATAAAGGAGCAACATTTACCATTTCAATTCCTGAAGCTAAAACCAACATCGCCGGATTCTCTGCCGATGGGAATGAGTTTTTATTTGACACGGATGAAATTTTTTGAGCTGGGTTTGTATGGAAGAGAATGTACATTTTTTATATCCGGCATCTATTTTTGCAAGTAAAACACCCTATCTGGTTACCACCATACTTGGTTCTTGTGTAGCGGTGTGTTTATATGACCCTGTTGTTCGCATTGGGGGAATTAATCATTTTATGTTGCCCTTGTGGAATGGTCAGGGACTTGCTTCACCCAAATACGGAAATATTGCCATTGAAAAGCTTATAGAGAAAATGGTTTCGCTGGGTTGCGATGCCAGTAGGTTACAGGCCAAAGTATTCGGTGGGGGCGAAGTTATTGAGTCCAATGTATCACAGTTTAATATCGGTGCACGAAATATCAGGATAGCTTTCGACCTTCTTGAGGAATACAAAATCCCTGTTTTGGGACAAAGTGTTGGGGGTAAATTTGGAAGGAAGATTTTATATAATACCGAGACTTTTGAGGTTAAGCAAAAGATTATTCAGAAAACGATTACAGGCAACCAGATTTAGAGGGGCAAAAATCTGAAAGGCAAGGCCGGCATGAAAAAAATACGGGTATTGATAGTGGATGATTCGGCGGTAGTGCGGCAGACATTAACGAGTATACTGGAGACGGATCCCCAGATTGAAGTGATGGGTACCGCGTCGGATCCTTTTTTTGCGGCCAAAAAGATTCAGAACGAGGTTCCCGATGTAATTACGCTCGATTTTGAAATGCCCCGCATGGATGGACTGACTTTTCTCAAGAAGCTCATGTCGCAGTATCCGATACCGGTGGTAGTAATCTCGAGTCTTACCGCCGATGGTACTGAAACGGGGATGAAGGCGTTGGAATACGGGGCAGTCGAAATCATTACGAAGCCCCAGATGAACACCAAACAGTTTCTCGAAGAGTCGAGGATACGGATTTGTGATGCAGTAAAAGCCGCGGCCATAGCCCGTATCAAACGCAGGCAGGTGAATAATCTTGTGGTACAACCTAAGTTATCGGCTGATGTTATTTTACCGGTGGCGCCTGTTAGCAGCCATGCTATGATTAAGACAACGGAGATGATTATTGCAGTAGGCGCATCGACGGGGGGAACTGAGGCTATTCAAAAATTTCTTCAGGCGATGCCGGTCGACTGCCCGGGAATAGTCATAGTACAGCATATGCCCGAGCATTTTACCCGATCGTTTGCTAATCGACTCAATGAGATTTGTCAGATAGCTGTTAAAGAGGCCGAAAATGGCGATTCGGTGTTGCGCGGACAGGCATTGATTGCACCGGGGAATTATCATATGCTGCTGAAAAGAAGCGGAGCAAAATACTATGTGGAAGTCAAGGAAGGTCCGCTGGTTAATCGGCACCGGCCTTCGGTCGATGTGCTGTTCCGGTCAACAGCACGTTATGCCGGACGTAATGCTGTGGGAGTGATCATGACCGGCATGGGCGACGATGGAGCCCGAGGCCTGCTCGAAATGAAAGAGGCTGGTGCCTACACCATTGCTCAGGATGAAAAATCCTGCGTGGTATTCGGCATGCCCAACGAGGCCATTAAATTAGGTGCTGCCGAAAAAGTCCTTCCCCTCGACCAGATTGCCCAACATGTGATCAGATACGTAAATCAGGTACAGGCCCAAAGTTAAACTCATTTAAAAGGATATATTATTTTTTTGCGGGTTGAACTCTTGCGGGTAGTTTTCTTTCTTGCAGGTTTTTTCTTTTTCCTGACCTTCTTTTTTACGGCCTTTTTTTTCTTTTTGTACGAAACAGCATGGGTTCGCGACTTGCTGACATGCCTTTTGGTACTGCAACCACTTTCAAAAACGCTGCAAAAACCAATTACCAGTATAAGTATAAAGTATTTGAGTCTATAAATGAAGGTATGCCAGAACATTTATTGCAAATTTTTCGGAAAAATAATAAAAATGTCTGGTAACGTACCTTGTTTGATATAATTTTTCCCTCTAAATGTTTGAGTTTATTACTTTCCGATGCAAAAATTCCTGAAGATGTTTCCCAATACCTCATCGGTCGTGATGGTGCCAGAGATGGTCCCCATGTAGTAGAGGACCTGCCTTAGTTCTTCGGCCAGCAGATCATTGGGCAAGCCGGTATTCAAGCCTTCGAGCATGCGCATAGCGGCTTCACGGGCGTGGGTAAGGGCCTCGTAATGACGGATATTGCTAATAACTGTGCTGCTTTCGTTATGATTCATTGATTTTATGCACTCGATCAGGAAAGTATGAATACGCTCGATATTGATTTTGTTTTTGGCCGAAACAGGTATGATCGGATACGGGAAATGCTGCCGTATATCCTCCATAATTTTTTGTTTTTCCATACTTTCCAACCGATCGGTTTTGTTTATCACTATGGCCATAAATTGTTGTTTTTGCAAAGGAAGTGTGGCAATCATTTCCCGGATGGCATCAACCGATTCCAATGGGTCGATGAGATACAGGATGATGGTAGCCTTTTGAACGTTGCTGAGGGTGCGTTCGATCCCCATCGATTCTATTGTATCTGAAGTATGCCGTATTCCGGCAGTATCGATGAAGCGGAAAAGGATGCCCCCAATATTCAGGGTATCTTCAATAATATCGCGTGTAGTGCCGGGGATTTCAGACACAATAGCTTTTTCTTCGTTAAGGAGGGTATTCAGCAGGGTCGACTTGCCGACGTTGGGTTTGCCAATGATAGCAACGGGCACTCCCTGTTTGATAACGTTGCCATACTGAAAGGAATCGGTCAGTTGTTCTATTTGGCTGATAAGCTGAACGAGGTTTTCCCGTAGGGTATTTCGGTCGGCAAATTCTACATCTTCTTCAGAGAAGTCGAGTTCGAGTTCGATGAGTGAGGCAAAATGCACGAGTTGCTGGCGAAGTTGCTGAATTTGTTTTGAGAATTCGCCACGCATCTGGTTCATCGCAATTTTGTGGCTGGCTTGTGAGGTGGACTGTATCAGGTCGGCAACGGCCTCGGCCTGCGAAAGGTCCATTTTTCCATTGAGAAAAGCCCTGAGCGTAAATTCTCCCGGTTGGGCCAGCGTAGCTCCATGGCGTAGCAATAGTTCCATTATTTTTTGTTGAATATAGTGTGAACCATGGCAGCTGATTTCTACGGTGTCTTCGCCCGTATACGAACGGGGAGACTTGAAAAGCGTCACCAGCACTTCATCTACCACCTCGTCTTTGTCAACAATCCTGCATAAATGTACGGTGTGACTGGGGTATTCCGAGAGGCTTTTGGGGAGGGTAATTATTTTGCTGCAAATAGGAAATGCCTCAGGGCCGCTGATGCGGATAACGGCTATAGCTCCTGTTCCCGGGGGGGTTGCAATGGCACATATGGTTGTTTCTCTGTCTATCATAATGTTATATTTTTCTTACCAGATATACCGGAAAATGATATAATTGCTTGATTGGTTTGCCGTGAAAACTACAGGGTTTCCATCGGGGTGAACTGAGCAGTGTGTTTTTTATGGCCGAGTCGATGAGGGGATCAATCCCCGAAACAATGTTGACAGAGTCGATGTAGCCCTTTTCGTTGACGATGAAAATTGCCATAGCTCTTCCCTCGGTCTTTTTTATCTTGTCGCTGACCGGAAATTGAAAATGTTGCATGAACCACATGCGGAAATTCAGCAAATTACTTCCACACTCAAAGATACCTTCTTCGGCTTGTTTATTTTCTATGGCTGTGGTGTCGGTCTGTGCCAGGGTGTCGGTTGAGGTAATTTTTGAACTGTCGGTGATTACCGGGCTGATAGCTTCGTTGTTTTGATCGTTCTCGGGGACTTGTTCTTCGATCATCTTTTCCTGTTGGGCAGGAAGTTGTTCTTTTTGTTTCATCAATTCGGGGGGGATATCGAGGAGTTCCATGGGAACTTGCGTGGGGCGTAGCCGGGTATGTTCAATGTTCATTTGCCGGTTGAACTGTATAATCAGGGGAAAGAAAAAAATCAGAAATATTAATACGATACTGATAATTAAAGAGATTAGGGTAAAACGGTAATATTTTTTCCGCAGCACGTAGGCGCCATAATCTTTGTTTTTAAATATCGATTCATCGATAAACATGTGTAGGAAAAATATTTTTTGCCAAAGATATAATTTCTTTCCCTATTGGCAGGTTCGATGATATGATTAGTGGGTGCTTTGGAGGGTATTTGGGGTTGTCGGTAATAAAAAAGCCTGGCGAAGATGCCAGGCTTTTGCTTTAAGATGGGACAACAATGGTGTTATTTATTTTTTTATAATCTTTTGGCTGTAAGTTTTACCATTGGTAGCAGTTGCTTTTACAGCATACAGGCCAGCGGGCAGCATGGATACATTTACGCTGCCGTTGGGTTTAATGGCTTTAAGTACCAGTTTGCCTTCGGTATTATAGATTTCGAGGCTTGAAAGAGTAATGTTTGAGGTAAAGCGCAGTTCATTAGCCACGGGATTGGGGTATACTCGCCAAGCGAAGCTGTTGGCGTTTTTAATGGCCGTGCCTCCTGAGCCTCCTGTGCCAGAGAGTATCAGGCGCATAAGGACAGTAGCCTTATTCCACTCATAGCCAACTATGGGGAGGCCAATGGCTGAGCGGGCGGTTTCCTCGAAATCGATGTCGCCAGCTACGGGACAGAAGCCTACGGTGTCGTTTGCGCCAATTCCTTGAAGCCCTGCAGCAGTGGCACATGCGCCAAGGTCAAAAGAAGCTTCAATGTTGTAACCCGTACCTAAGTCCTTCATTGCGGCCTGGACGAAATTTACTCCATTGAGGTAGCTACCATCACCCCATCCTTGTGTAGTGGTGGCGCAGGGGTTGCTGCTCCATGAGTTGGCATACGATAGATTTATCAGTGCCACTTCAGTCATATTGGGCTTTTTGGAATTGTTGGGCGACCAGGACACTTGCCAGCCATCAACTTCCCAATCCACCAACTTCAAGGCAGCTGCCCTGTCCTGAGTCATCAGGTCGTCATCTTCGACATAGAACATGCAATAAAAATAGTTGTCGTCCCAAAGCAACCTAAAGTAGGCTTTAAAGTCGTCCGGGTTCGGAGCCGGTCTTCCTGTCCAATAGTCGATAGTAATGGTATCGGCTTGTGCCCATGCTGCATCTTCATTACCATCAATAGTGATGGGAGTTGCCGTTTTTTTTACCGAAACTACAACATTTTGTGCCATAGTGGTTCCCACTAATAACAGTGTACATGCTGACAAGAATAAAAAGATCTTTTTCATAGCTTATAAATTTTGATGGTTAGTTAGCCAAAATTAGTGCTGAACTCCTCTTGTTTACGTTGATAAATAGTACGGAATAGTGCGATGAATGTATACAAGGGTGTAATTTTGTAATGTTATGGTAGGAAAATTGTTAACTATTTTTTTGCACTATCCTTATGTGCTTCATTTTCCGTAAATTAGGTAGCTTCATTCCAGTTCGGCACAGTGTTCTGGCAAACATTCCAGAGAATTGGTTGTTTTATATAATATTGAATAAGGCACATGGTGAATGTTACACACGGCATAAGATATATCTTTCCGTTTATTCGAAAAGAATTTATAAATTTTTGTTTATCTATTGATTATAATAATCGCCGAAATCGCTAAGAAATGACGCAAAGAACAAAGGAAAAATGTAAGGACTACGATTGAAAAGATTGAGTATTGGAGTATTGGCAAAATTTATCTGCTACGCGGGTGTCGAGACCACCATTGCCATGTGGTGAAGTCGGATCGGAGGCTTTGGGTAAAAGAGTTATTCACTTAAAACTATAGAAGATGAGATATGTAATGTTGTTAACATTTATGGCAATATGGAGCCGTATTTTTGGTGCTGATCCCTTAAAGGTAGGGGATAGCGTGCCGGATTTTGTTCTGAAGGATCAGAACGGCAATGATTTTCGGTTAAAGGATCACATAGGTAAATCATCTCTTGTGATCTATTTTTATCCCAAGGACGATACACCGGGTTGTACCAAACAGGCCTGTTACTTTCGTGATCAATACGAGGCATTTACTTCGGCAGGTGCTTTGGTAATCGGTATCAGTGGACAGGATGTGGCCAGCCATAAAGCTTTTGCCCAAAAGTATAACCTGCCTTTTACCCTGCTAGCCGATGTTGATGGTAAGGTGCGGAAACTTTTTGGTGCCGGTTCGGGTATTATTCCCGGACGTGTAACTTTTGTGGTTGATAAGAAAGGCAAGATAGCCTATGTTTTCAGTTCACAGACCGACGTTCAGCGTCATGTTGAGGAAGCATTAAAGATAGTACGTCAGATTGGCGGGTCTCAGGACTGAATACCGTATGCCTTATTAAAGCTGCCCATGCGGTAACCGAGAATGTCTACCGTAACGTACTTAAAGCCAAAGCTGACGAGTGTACGGTGGATTTCCTCGGCCAGTGGGGGTGAAATAATCTTATGAATCTGGTCGGGTTCAATTTCTATGCGGGCCAGATCGTTGTGACATCTGACCCGTATAGTGCGGAACCCTTTTTCGATTAAAAATCTTTCGGCCTTTTCTACTTTGATTAGGTCTTCTCTTTTGATTTCCGTATTGTACGGAAATCGGGAATAAAGACAGGCATATGCCGGCTTGTCCCAGGTGGGCAGGTTGAGGAGTTTTGAGTATTCCCTGATTTCTGCTTTTGATAGGTTGAGCATGAGAAGGGGACTAACCACTTTTAGTTCCTGAATGGCTTTCTGACCAGGGCGGTAATCGTTCTTGTCATCGGCATTGCTGCCATCGAAAACAACTGGAATACCGAGCTTACGGGCTTCCTCAAGAATGGCACCGAATTCTACTTTTTTGCAATGGTAACAACGATCAACGGGATTGAAACGAACGTTATCTTCAATTTCGTTGTTTACCAGAATAATATGTTTTACCCCCAGATTATGCGCAATATTCCGGGCTTCTTCGAGCTCATAGCGGGGCAATGATGGGGCATCAATAGTTATAGCCGTAACATTGTCGGATCCTATTGCTTCTTTGGATGCTGCCAGCAAAAAGGTACTGTCGACCCCTCCCGAATAGGCAACTGCAACGCTCGGGTACTGACGGATGTATGTCAGTAATTCTTTAAATTTCTGTGGAATTTCCATTATTTTTCCTAAATTTATTTGTAGTTTTTCTAAAACTTTTCTGGGGTATGATTTGTTCAAAATAACGGACCAATAAAACTTTAAAGTTATGGCAAACTTACAAACAAATTATTTAGGAATAACACTTCGCAATCCTGTTATCATAGGAGCGAGTAACTTAGTAGACAATCCCGACAATTTGAAACGGATACAGGATGCTGGTGCAGCGGCCGTGGTTTTTAAGTCGCTGTTTGAGGAGCAGATTCAACTGGAACAACTCGAGTTTGAAGAAGCCCTGGAAGAATATAATTATCGTCATGCCGAGATGACCACTCTATTTCCGCGGCTTGAGCATGCAGGAGCCAAGGAACATCTTGTCAAGCTTTCGAAAGCTAGGAATGTATTGTCTATCCCACTTATCGCCAGCTTGAATGCCATTCTGCACGAATCGTGGGTTGAGTATGCCCGTCAGCTTGCTGAAACGGGGATAGATGCCCTTGAGCTTAATTTTTATGCTGTTCCCCGGCGTTTTGAGGTTACTGCCGATGAGATCGAAAATAGGCAAATCGAAATTTTAAAGGCTGTTAAAAATGCGGTCGAAATACCTGTAAGCGTTAAGCTCAGCTGTTTTTACACCAATCCCTTGAATTTTATTTCCCGACTGGATAAGGCAGGGGTTGATGGGGTTGTAATTTTCAACCGTTTCTATCAGCCCGATATTGATATCCAGCAGATGAAGCATGTATCTTCGCATCAGCTGAGTACTTCTGCAGAGAACAAACTGGCCTTGCGTTTTGCGGGACTATTGTATGGACATATTGGGGCTTCGATTTGTACCAATGGAGGAATACATACCGGTGCAGATGTTGTAAAAATGTTACTGGCAGGTGCAGATGCTGTTCAGGTGGTAAGCACGGTATATCTGAATAGGTTTGAACAGATTGGCCACATGCTTGACGAAATAGCGAAATGGATGGGCGACAAAGGCTTCAAGTCAATAGATGACTTTAAGGGTCGGCTGTCGAACAAAAACATCCATGATCCATTTGTTTATCAGCGAGCACAGTATATCGACCTGCTCATTAATTCCGATAATTTACTCAATCGTTTGACCTTGCCATGAGATTACCGATAAGTTTTTAAAAGTAAGGGGTCAGGTACATTGAGTGCCTGACCCCTTTGTTGTTTAAGATAGGCCCGCTGTATTTGCGTCGGATGGCATTATTGTGTTACAGGAGCGTTTATTTTTCTTAATACCAGCCCTTCTCCGAAACTGTCGACCAGTACGTGGTCGTTTTTGCTAATCTTATCGGCAATAATCTGGCGCGACAGTTCATTGAGCAGATGCTTCTGCATGAGTCGTTTGATGGGACGAGCCCCATAGTGAGGATCGTAACCATTTTCGGCCAACCACTCGACAGCGGCATCGGATATATCGATCGTAATCGACTGTTCGGCCATTTGTTTTTTGATAAGGTTGAACTGCATACGAACGATATCCTTAACGTCTTTAGCCGACAGCGGGTTAAACATAATAATTTCATCGACACGGTTGAGAAACTCGGGACGTATGGTTTGTCGCAGCAGATTCATTACATCGATGCGAATACGTTCGAGAACTTGTTCACGGTTTCGGTCGTTCATTTCGCTGATACCATCCTGTATAATGTGTGACCCAATATTTGAGGTCATGATGATGATGGTATTTTTGAAATTAACCACTCGTCCCTTGTTGTCGGTAAGACGTCCGTCGTCGAGCACCTGCAGCAGGATATTGAACACGTCGGGATGGGCTTTTTCAATTTCGTCGAGCAAGACCACGGAATAGGGTTTGTGACGTACGGCTTCAGTAAGCTGCCCACCTTCTTCGTATCCGACATATCCCGGGGGAGCACCCACCAGTCGCGACACGGAATGTCGTTCCTGATACTCGCTCATGTCGATACGTGTCATCATATTTTCATCGTCGAAGAGGAACTCGGCAAGTGCTTTGGCCAGCTCGGTCTTTCCTACGCCTGTGGTACCGAGGAATATGAAGGAACCGATGGGACGTTTGCTATCCTGCAATCCTGCCCGGCTTCGACGAACAGCGTCGGCAACCGCAGCAATAGCCTCGTCCTGACCTACCACGCGTTTATGCAGCTCTTCTTCGAGATGCAATAATTTTTCCCTTTCGCTCTGTACCATCCGTGTTACGGGTATGCCCGTCCATTTGGCTACAATCTCCGCAATATCTTCGGCAGTGACTTCCTCTTTGATCAGTGGCTTGTCGCCTTGCAACTGGCTTAGCTCATTTTGTAGTTTTTCGATATTGCGTTGAGCTTCCTGGATTTTTCCATATCGTAGCTCGGCTACCCGGCCATAATCGCCTGCCCGTTCGGCTTGTTCGGCTTCAAATTTATATTCTTCGATAGCCTGCTTATTGCGCTGGATGGCTTCGACAATATTTTTCTCCTGTTGCCATTTTGCCCTTAGCTGTTTGCGCTGTTCTTCAAGGTTGGCTATCTCGGACACAATTTGTTTAACCTTCTCGTCGTCACCCTCGCGTTTGAGAGCTTCCCGTTCAATCTCGAGTTGCTTGATTTTGCGTTCCAGATCATCTATTTCCTGAGGAACTGAGTTCATCTCGAGTTTAAGACGCGAGGCGGCTTCGTCGATAAGGTCAATGGCCTTATCGGGCAGATATCGGTTGGTAATGTACCTATGCGACAGCTCGACAGCAGCAATGATGGCCTCGTCTTTAATACGCACCTTATGGTGATTTTCATACCTTTCGCGTAACCCGCGCAAAATGGAAATAGCACTCAGTTTATCGGGTTCGTCGACAATAACGGTCTGGAATCGGCGTTCGAGTGCCTTATCCTTTTCGAAATATTTTTGGTATTCGTTAAAGGTAGTAGCACCAATGGCGCGCAATTCACCCCTTGCCAGTGCAGGTTTAAGGATATTGGCAGCGTCCATGGCGCCTTCACTTTTTCCGGCACCCACCAGCGTGTGTATTTCGTCGATGAACAGTATAATTTCACCATCGGACGAAATAACTTCGTTGACGACGCTTTTGAGACGTTCTTCGAACTGTCCCTTGTAGCTTGCACCGGCAATAAGTGCCCCCATGTCGAGCGAGAAAATCTGTTTGGTTTTCAGATTTTCAGGCACATCACCGTTGACAATCCGATGGGCCAGTCCTTCGGCAATAGCTGTTTTACCCACACCGGGTTCTCCAATCAGGATGGGGTTATTTTTCGTACGGCGCAACAGGATCTGGATTACCCGTCGTATTTCTTCATCACGTCCGATGACGGGATCGAGCTTACCCTGACGTGCACGTTCGTTGAGATTGATGGCGTACTTGTTCAGGGCATCGTAGGTATCATCGGATGTGTGCGAAGTTACACGACTACCCTTACGCATCTCAGCAATGGCAGTCTTCAGATCCTTTTCCGTTAGACCTGCATCGCGCAGCATTGTGGCTACCTTATTCGACGTGGTGGCTATACCATAGAGGATTGACTCTACGGAAACAAACTGGTCGCCTAACTGCTTGCTGTGTTCAAGCGCTTTCTGTAGCGCTTTGCTGGCATCGGACGACAAATATTGTTCACCACCGCTTACTTTAGGCAGCGATTCCAACTCGCGATCGAGAGCCATGTAAAAGTAATGGGTATTGACCCCACATTTCTTCAATAAGAAGTTGGTCACATCGTCGGCTTTTTCCTGCAATCCTTTCATCAGATGAACAGGTTCAATTGCCTTATGTGTCTTATTTTCAGCAATAATCCCTGCTTGCTGAATTACTTCCTGGGCTTTTAATGTAAAATTATTCAGGTTCATAGCATTGTTCTCCTTTTTGTCGGAGAGTTGCTCAAATATTTGTCCAAAATATTTTGTACGACAAATTGTCTTATATAATTTGCAAGTAATTTATTTTAAAATATTTACAAAATGACAAATTGTCTTATTTTTTGGAAGGAATTACTGAAATTTTAGTAATATTCGTCATCAGCCGGTCTGCCGGAACTTAGAATATTTGTTTTTGTATCCATTGCGAAGATGGGTTTTTTTAGTTTCATAGCGGCCTGGGCGAGTGAAACAATTTCTTTGAAATTACTTTCGAAGTCATCTTTGCGGGTAAAAGGTAAGGGTAAAATTTTATATTCCTCGCAAGGGGTGTTGTCGTCGGGCCCCAGAACAATGAGATAATCTGCAGGCAGATCGATAAAACGTCCCGTTGGAATGTCGATAATCCTTCTCCAGTTTGGAGCGTCTTTAATGTTTATCATGAAGAAATGCCGTGAAAAAAGCACTTTTTCGCCGTTGTATTTAAAGGGCAATCGTTGTGAAAATATTTGCTGGTATTCATTCAGTAACGAAGGGGGTAACAATTGGGCATCGAGCAAAGAGAACATGACCGTGTGGCCTGTTAAAAACACCATTGATGGGGGAATCATAAAATATTGGTTTTGTTTATAAAAGCAATTGTGTTCATAGGGAAAAATTATAGAAAATGGTTCCATTTTATACAGACATGGAAAGGAAATTTTATCCATTTGTTTTTTGCAGTACTCTATTTCTTCCAACAGATTAGGGAGCTGTGCATATGGAATGTATCCCTTAGGTTCATAAATGGAGCTGTCATTGTGAAGTGAATCGATAAAGATCTTGTACAGCAGGGGAATTCTTTGTCGGGGAGCAATGAATTTCAACAACAGATTAATAGGGCCATGGTCAAATATGGCATGGGTATGTAGCAAAAAGTGCCCGTAATGGCGACAGCCATGGAAAAACCAATCGCCGAATTCCTGCAAAATCATATGATAGAGTTTTTCCTGCTTTTTAACCGACTCGGGGATTCGGAGGCCAACAATATTTTCGTCAACTATCTCCAAGAACCGGTAAAAGGGAAATTTTATGTTGTATTTGTTACGGGCACAGTTGCACGGGATTCCGAGAATCATAGTTTGCAGCTTTTAAAAATTTTTACGGTTATGCTGCAAAAATAGTTGCTCAAAACGACAGGTTCTGTCGCAATGCATTTTGCATGGAAAAAATTTTTTCGTTGATAAAATCGATAAAATTTTTGTTGCCCACGACGCTGATGTTTTCAAATAAACCAAGAACAAAGCGTGCTGGTCCGTCGTAACTGCAAACAGGAACTTTAAGGCGCCAGAGGTTATCGGCAATTTCGTTCAGATATTGCTCGGCCAGAGGATATTCTTCAATGAGCAGATTATACGCCCTGACGTTGAGATAAAGTTCTATTTCGCCCACATACTCATGATTGGAAATCCTGAAAATATCAATCACCCGGCGTTGGTGTTTTTCTTTATATTGCCATGGCACATCCAGAATTTTGACCTCACCTATCCTCGATACGTTGAACAGTTTGCAGGTATGTGTATTATGCTCGTAACACCATACCTGTTCAAAATTGACGGTGAACTCATAGGGCTCTACAATTCGGTTCGATACCTGATTGCTGTTTGAGGAACGGTACGATACCAGTTCTACACATAACTCCGAATGAATGGCATCCATGAGTTTTTCAACGTTATTGCCGATTTCGGGTTTAATACGCAACTCGGCCATTTGTGGGTAATAGTTGTATATATTGTAAAGCTTTTGCTTCAAATTCATTTTTAGCGTGCTTTTAGTATCGATGCTATCGATGGCCTTGTGTAGCACGTAGGCTTCTTCTTCGGAAAATTGAACCAGATCGCTGATTTGTTTTAACTGTCCCTTGGTTGTGCTGATGAACGGTATGCCTTTTTGGTGGTATTCGATTACAATTCCAGCCGATTTTAGGGTATCTATCGATCGTTGGACTGTACGGACGGTACAACCAAGTTTCTGAGCAATTTCGGTGGTGGGCAGACGATTACCCACCAGCATCATCATCAAGCGTAAGAGTCGGGTGAGGCGGGGTTGATCCATGATAGTCTTTTATTGTTTGGTGTCATAAAAGTAGAAATATTTTTTTGAACGTCTAAGTGTAAATAAATAAAAAAACGCTTTGCATCATTTAGATGCAAAGCGTTTGAATGAATTTGCGTCTGATGTTTTAGGGAACTACTTATATTCGCTTAAGTATTTGATTACCTGCTGATAAACATTTTCTGGGGTAAAGCCAAACTTTTCGTCGAGGACTTTGGCGGGTGCTGAGTATCCAAAATGGTCGAGCCCCCATATCCGGCCCTTGGGACCTACCAGACCGTCAAGGGTAACTGGCAGACCAGCCGTGAGTCCAAAGATGGGAATATTGTCGGGGATTACCGATTTCTGGTATTCGATGGGCTGATTACGGAACAGTCCTTCGGAAATAACCGATACCACGCGTACCTTAAGATTTTTTTCGGCAATAAGTTTTTGAGCTCCTTCGAAGAGGGTCGATACTTCCGAACCGCTACCGACAAGAATTACATCGGGTTTGCCATCACAATCGAGTACGACATAAGCGCCTTTTTGAGCCTCGAGTGCATCGTTGTAACGGGTTGAACCAGGTTTGGCAGGAATATCTTTGATATTTTGCCGTGAAAGGATGAGTGCGGTAGGGGTTTTGGTATTTTCCATGGCCATTTTCCATGCTACGTTGGTTTCGTAAGCATCGGCAGGGCGGAGCACCAGCATACTGTTGTGACCGCTGTGGTTTTTGAGATGTTCGAGCAGTCGGATCTGGGCTTCTTGTTCCACGGGCTGATGAGTAGGTCCATCTTCGCCAACACGGAAGGCATCGTGGGTCCAGATGTATTTTACCGGCAATTCCTGTAGTGCAGCCAGTCGTACTGCTGGTTTCATATAGTCGCTGAAGACGAAGAAAGTACCGCAGGCTGCCCATACGCCACCGTGCAGCGCTATGCCGTTACATATGGCGGCCATCGTAAGTTCGCTGACCCCTGCCTGCAGGAATGCACCTTTGAAATTCCCTTTGCTAAAGGCTGTAGTATATTTTAGGAAGCCATCGGTCTTGTCGCTATTAGCTAGGTCGGCCGAGGAAACGATCATATTTTCAACTTTCTGGGCTAAATAGCCAAGAACAGCCGATGAGGCGGCACGGGTGGCAATATTTTCCTTTTGGGTAATTTCTGCAAAGTTAAGTTCGGGGAGCTTGCCCGAGAGGAATTGCTCGAGCTTGGCGGCCAGTTCGGGATTTTCTTTTGCCCATTTAGCCTGTATGGCTTTTCGTTCGGAGGCTTCCTTAATTTTTTGTTCCCTTACCTGCCGATAATATTCGGCTACATCGGGGAAAATAGCGAAGGGATTTTGGGGGTCACCTCCCAGATTTTCGATGGTTTTTTCGAACGAAGCCCCAGCTTCCCCCAGCGGCATCCCGTGGGTAGCACACTGACGTTCAAAACTGCTGCCGTCGGCTTTGACCGCTCCCTTGCCCATGATGGTCTTTCCGATGATGAGGGTAGGCTTTTCGGTCTGGGCATTGGCTTTCCGGAGTGCTGCCCTGATCTGTTCGACGTTGTGGCCATCGATCTCAATCACGTCCCAGCCCCATGACCGATATTTCATAGCCGTATCCTCGGAGGTAACGGCACGGGTTTCGGTCGAGAGTTGAATATCGTTGGAATCGAAGAACATGATAAGGTTGCTCAGGCCTAAAAATCCGGCAATACGTCCAGCTCCCTGCGATATTTCCTCCTGAATGCCACCATCGGAAATGTAGGCGTAGGTTTTGTGCGACATCCATTCGCCAAAGCGAGCACAGAGGAAACGTTCGGCAATGGCTGCACCAACGGCCATTACATGTCCCTGTCCCAGCGGTCCCGAGGTGTTCTCTACTCCCCGCATAACATCGCGTTCGGGATGACCGGGAGTGGGACTGCCCCATTGGCGGAAATTTTTGATATCATCTATGCTATAATGCCCCATTAAGGTAAGTACGGAATAAAGCATGGGCGACATGTGGCCGGGATCCAGAAAAAATCGGTCACGCATATGCCATGTCATGTCGCTAGGATCGTAACGCAAAAATTCGGTATACAATACATGGATAAAATCGGCTCCTCCCATGGCTCCACCCGGGTGCCCCGATTTTGCTTTCTCAACCATCGCAGCCGATAATATTCTAATGTTGTTGGCTGCACGTGTAGTTACATCTTTTGTCATTCCTGTGTCCATTTTTGTTAACATTTTCTAAGATGCGCAAAGGTAGGGTATTGCCATTTATAAAAAGTGTAAATTTATATTTTTTAGGTGGAAAAAAGAGGAATCGATGCACCGCCAAGATGTGTGGAATTTCAATATAAAATAGTGATATTGAAGTAGATATGATTAATTCCTTCCCATGTCCCAAGGTAAGTATCGATTTATCTGTTTTTCCATAATGGTTTAGCAATAAGTGTTATCCTTTTTTCATTGATACCTTCAAACATACCATATCCATTGACTACGTTGGAGTATAACTGCATCCGCTCGCTGGTAATGTCGAATTTGTTTAAAGAATATTTGTAGTACGATGTGTAAAATTTGTAGGTTTCCTCACTGATAGCGGTAAATTTGCTTTCTTGGTATCGGTGTACCTAAAAATTGTTGCCAATCTCTTTATGTTATCAATTCACCATGCTACTGTTCTTATTATCAATGGGTGTCAACATTGTGGGGTAGGCTTGATTCATGTCATTTACAAAAATTTTTGAAAAAGGTTAATAATACTTACCTTCGGAGCAAAAATTCGTATTATGCAATTGATTACCGATATTATTGGTTATGCAGCAGCAACGGTAGGTACTATTCTGATGTTGCCTCAGGTGTACAAGTCGTACCGTACCCGTAGGGTCGATGATATTTCTATGGCCATGGTAATAGTGTATATTGTCAACTGTACTCTGTGGGAGGTATATGGATGGTTGCTGGATTCGATGCCCATAATTTTGTGCAATATGATTGCGTTGGTCATTGCTTTTATACAGTTGTACCTTAAGCTAAGCTTTGGATACAAAAAGGATCAGCAACGGGGAAGTTTTCAGTAAATAGTAAATACGGTATTCTAAAATTTTGGGGGATGAAGATAAAATTTTTAGGGGCAACCCGAGAGGTAACGGGGAGCAAACATCTGATTACAACGGACAACGGGAAAAAAATTTTGCTCGATTGTGGTTTATATCAGGGGAAGGGGCTCGATACGGATGCAATGAACCGGGATTTGGGTTTCGATCCTGCTTCGATCGACCACATCATTTTAACCCATGCACATATCGACCATGCGGGATTGATACCTTATGTGTATAAGCTGGGATTCAGGGGTAGTGTAGTATGTACCAGTGCCACACGAGATTTGTGTGCATTGATGCTGGCCGATTCGGGGCACATTCATGAACACGATACGGAGACATTTAACAAGAAACGCCAACGGCAGGGTTTGCCACCTGTTGAACCGCTCTACGACCAGATGGATGCTCAGGCGTGTATGGAACTTTTTATTGGGGTACCTTACAATCGAAAATTTTATATCGATCCCAACATAAAGGTAAGATTTACCAATACCGGACACCTGCTGGGAAGTGCTGTGGCCAATATCGAAATTACAGAAAACGGGACTACTAAGCGTATTGCCTATACCGGAGATATCGGACGTTCCGTAAATCGTATTCTGAAGCACCCCGTGCCTTTTCCTCAGGCCGATTACCTGATTACCGAATCAACCTATGGCAATCGTTTACATCCGTCGTTCGAGGAATCCGATGAGGAATTGCTCAGGATTCTATATCATACCTGTGTAGAGAAAAAGGGCAAGCTCATTATTCCTTCGTTTAGCGTGGGAAGGACACAGGAAATCGTTTATTCGTTGAACAACTTTTTTAATTCCGGCAAGTTGCCCAAGGTGGACATTTACGTGGATAGCCCGCTGGCCGTGAATGTAACCGATGTCTTCAGGTTGCACACCGAATGTTTCAATAACGGCGTATGGGATGTAATGCTGCACGATCCCGATCCTTTTGGTTTTTCCACTTTGCATTACATACGAAGTGTTGAGGATTCCAAAAAACTTAACGATCTAAACCGACCCTGCGTAATTATTTCGGCATCGGGTATGGCCGAAGCAGGTCGTATCAAGCATCATCTGGCCAATAATATTTCCAATCCCCGCAATACGGTGCTTATTGTCGGATACTGTGCACCTGCAACGCTGGGAGCTCGTATTGCAAGAGGTGAAAAAGAGGTTTCGATTCATGGAACTGTGTACCCGGTAAAAGCTGAGGTTTTTAAAATTGAATCGTATAGTGGACATGGCGATTACCGAGAAATGGCTGAATTCCTGAAATGTCAGAAACCTGAAATGCTGAAAAAGATATTTCTAGTACATGGCGAATGGGAAGCCCAGCAGGCCTATAAGAAATACCTTGAAGAACAGGGCTTTTCTTCCATCGAAATCCCCGCAAAAGGGGATGAATATATTTTGTAGGATCGGGGTTATAGGATTATTTTTTGGGTTAATTAATCACTTTTACATTGCCCGGATGTGTGTATTTTCAGAAGGAGTAGTTGGCCGTGGTAACTTTCATTGGCCTTGCGTATTGTTGCTTTGATTATATTCCTCAATCTTATTCAGCATCGCAACAATTTCCTCATCGATGTCTTGGGGTTGCATTAATTCAATTAAGCTATAATATTTATTTTTTGATAATTCAATGGGCAAATTCAGTTCATTATAATAATACCGGAAAATTTTATCTAGTTCATCACTTGCTTTTTGGTCTTGCCAATAGTCAGCATTCGGGTCATTTAGTGCATATGGTGGAATATAATTATCTATAGCCTTTTGCATTATTTCCAAACGCTTATTTATTTCATTGATGTTAAACAGATTACGATCCAAAAATTCAGATTCTACCCAGCGCTTAAGCAGTTGGGGCCGAAAGAAGTAATTTTCTAATTCTCTTTTTGTCCACGAATGTTCAAATAAGTCCATGAGCTTGTTCAGCGGGTTTTCGATTCTATCGTAAATGGCCATACCTTTTAAATCGGGTATTGCATCCTTTAAGGCAGTAAAATGATTACGGGCTAGGGAGGGGTCGTTTTGATTCAGATAATGCACAAAAGTTTCCTGTAACACTTCTTTTGACTTGTGATTCAAAACATGTGCAAAAGATTTTAGCATGTTAAGATCGGTAGGGCCTTCAAGATAGAGAACAAATTTTTTGCGTTCGGCTAAAAGGTAATTTGTAAAACCATAATCTTTTAAAGATTTAACGATATGGGTTCTATTGGACTGGATATCAATTGGTTTTGGGGATCCCACCGGATAAAACAGTATAATTTTGTCTGTGTTGGACGCTTCATTCATCAGTACTTCGGAGTGGGTGGCAATTATTAACTGGCTCTGCTTGTGCTGAGTGATTTTTTTCAACAAATGATATATCTCCCTTTGCTTGAGTATCTCAAGGTGTGCATCGGGTTCATCAATGAGTAAGATGGAATTTGGATTGAGCATAGTGCAAGAGATGAGCAGCAGCATTTGTTGAAAACCTCGTCCTGCTGAAATGATTTCCAACTGGTTTTTGTTATAGTCCTCGAAATAAATATGGAGTTCGCCGCGGGAATCCAATTCTGGCTGTTTAAGGTTAACAGAAAAAACCTCCTGAAAGATTTTAGTAATGTAATCCCAGTCTTCCGCTGGTTTTCGACCTAATGATTGTTCTGCAGTTTCGGGATTGCATACCAGATAGCAAATATTTCTGAGCACCTCTGCAGTCCGTCCTTCACCAATACGGGCCAGAATGGTTTGTGACAGCAATTTTTCTTCTGTTGATTTTAGTCCCGACATGGTTGGCAGGTAAAATACACGTATGGGTTTTAATAAATCCGGATCATCGATAATGACATTATTTTGCATTGTCCGCAGGGGGCGCACATACATTACTTCTTCGTCGCGGTATTCAAATTCTAATCCACATTCCCATGATTTACCTTGAGAGATACCGCTTACAGATATTTCGATATTTACATCTTTACTTTCCTGTATTTTACCGCCTTCCTTTCTTTTGGTTTGTAGGGTATAAAGATCCGACCACAACATTTTATTGTGAGGGATAGGAATGGTAAGAATATCTTTTCGGTTAATAACCACCCCCGTTCTTTTGGAAGAATTTTTGCCGCTTCTTTTTTCCAGCCATTTGGTAAGTCCTAAATGCCAGAGTGACAATGCCTGAAGAAAAGTAGTCTTACCCGAGTTATTAGCGCCCAATAGCACTACAGTTTCAGCAAATTCAAGGCGTTGGGTATCCTTAAGTCGCTTAAAATTTTTAATTTCTATTGCAGTGATCATTAGACTTTTTACTTTTTCCGCTCTTCCATGCAATTGATTAAAATCATTTTGCAGGCATTGTTATTGCCCATGGAGCAGGCTTTGTGGAAGCGTTCGCAGGCATTTCGTTTGTCGTCTATCTTAAAGTAGGCCATTCCCTGATTAAAGTAAACTGCAGGATTATCGGGGTTAAGCTCAATGGCTTTTTCGTAATCGGCGATGGCTTCGTTGTATTTTTCGGTCTCGTAATATACTTTGGCACGACTGCTGAAGGCGATAGAACTTTTAGGGGCAATTTCAATGGCTTTTGAGAAATCGGCCAGCGCCTGCTGGTATTCTTTTAATCCCAGATTAGCCGATCCGCGGGCCAGATAAAGATAAAAGGGGTTGTAGTCGGCATTAAGCTCCAGACTTTTATTAAAGTCACTAAGCGCTTTTTCATATTTTTGTTTGTTGTTAAATAAAATCCCCCGTCCGTAATACAGTGCTGCCTGGTTGGGTTCTTTAGTGAGAGCATTGTTTATGAGTTCAAAGGCTTCTTTTTCTTTATCGGTCTGGTACAATACAATGGCTTTTTGGATTAAGGCATCGTACAGCGAGGGATTCAAGGCAAGTGCTTTATCGAAGTCGCTGATGGCTTCTGAGCTTTGTTTTTGTGCCTGATATAGCATGCCCCGTATAAGATAGGCTTCGGCATAATTGCTATTGATTTCGATGGCCTTGTTAATGTCGCGCATGGCCTCGTCGTATTGCGACAGGTAATATTTGGCTTCGGCCCGTCCCTTATAAGCTTCGGCCAAACCCGATTGCATACGCAATGCTTTATTGAATTCCTTAATGGCTACGCTATATTCCTGTGCAGCAATCTTATCAAAGCCCGATTTTAATACAGCGTTGACATTGCCGGTTTGCGACAAACCCATTCCCAAAATGCAAAACGTTAAAATATACGCAAGTACAAGCTTTTTCATGGAGTATAACAATTAGGTAGTTTCTAACAAAAATAGGATTTTTCGATAAAAAACCGTAATGTAATGATGCTTTTTTAATCTTTTCGGCCAGCCTTAAACAGAAAATCTTTTTCCTTGCGGGTAAGACTGTCATATCCGCTTTGGGCAATTTTATCGAGAATGCGGTCGAGTTCCTTTTGAATTTCGGCTTTTTGACGGTTGTACTCAAAGTCGCTTAAATTGGGCCGACGGTAGATGAGTTTGATTTTACTTTTTCGACGAAAAAGGTTGGGTTTCCTAAGAAAAATGTTGGCAAACCATGCTGTGATGTCCGAACCTTTGCGGATTCCGAGTCCAAATAAGTATCCCAGCAGTGCGCCACCGAGATGGGCAATATGCCCGCCGGCATTGCTATACTGAATACTAATGAGGTCGATAATCAGGGTGGCCAAGGCAATATATTTCAGTCGGACCGATCCCAGCAGGAAAATATGCACGACGTAGTTGGGTGTCAACGTGGCAATAGCAAATACTACGGCCATAACCGAGGCCGAAGCACCCACCAGGTAGGAATTGTAGCCAAAAAGTTCGAAATTGGGAAAAAGATTGTATATCAAAAGATACAGAAGGCCCCCGGTAAGTCCCCCCAGCAAATATACCGTTACCAGCTGTCGGCTGTTGAGGTAAATTAGGAAAATTTGTCCCAGCCAGTATAGCCACAGCATGTTAAACAGGATATGCCAGATGTCGGCGTGCATGAACATGTAGGTTACAATCGTCCATGGATGGGTTAACAGCTCATGCAGGTTTGAGGGCATGTATAGCAAACGTGTAGCCAGTAAATTCCAGCTTTCTTTAAATCCAAAAATAGTGGCCAATAATGAAATGAGATTGACAACAATAAATAGTGCAACATTAAGATAAATAAGCCTTAACAGTGTGTTACCAATGCGGATATTGTACTTAATGTCGTCGATGATTCCCATGGTTTGCGGAATATTTACTTGTTAATATGTTAATAGTAGAAGGTATTACGGTCGTAACGCCAGTAGCGTAGCATAAGGTAACCAAAAAGCATCCCCCCCAGATGGGCAAAGTGAGCAATCTGGCTGCCGGGTTGTTGCAATGCCAGGAATAATTCCAGTCCGCCGTACAGAAGTACAAAGTATTTGGCTTTGATGGGTATGGGAGGAATCAGTAACATCAGCTGGGTATTGGGGAACAACATTCCGAAAGCCAAAAGTACGCCGAACACTGCTCCGGAGGCGCCTACCGTGGGGATATTGAGGGTCATCTGAATGTGGGCATTGACCATTTGGATGGCCTGATTGATCATGTCGGGGTCGTTGGGGGTAAGTGACCAAGCATTGATAAAGGTAAATATCTCGCGGTTGGGATCGCTGATATGAGCCCGGATGAACGCATTGAACAATTCGGGCGAAGGGGTATTGATGAAGGAATGTGCATCGCGTATCATCGGGATGATTTGCGTATAGTTTACGGCAGTATGAACTAGTGCAGCACCTATGCCAGTTACAAAATAGAAGATGAGAAAACGTTTGCTACCCCATACCTGCTCGAGAATGATGCCAAACATAAAAAGGGCATACATGTTGAAAAAAAGATGCCAAAATCCTCCATGCATAAACATGTAGGTGACATATTGGTAAATGTGAAAATTTTCTGATTTAAAAAAGTGGAGTCCTAGGATATTGGTCAGGTCGACCGAGAAATATTCGTTTGTCAGCCAAGTAATGATAAGCATCAACGTATTGATGATGATCAGATTTTTAACTGCCGGTGTAATACGAAAAAGCATAATGATCGGAAATTAAATTCGACAAATTTTTATGACGGTAAAAGTACAAAAAGCAATTGTTAAAACGTCTATTTACATATAGAAATAAAAATGTTGCCATCGGGTGGCGATGGCAACATCATTTCGTGAGTATATTCAGGGTTACCCCAGATACGATTTTAGCAATTTGTTTCTGCTGCTTTTTTGCAGACGACGGAGTGCATTTTCTTTTATTTGGCGCGTACGTTCGCGTGAGAGGCCAATTTCCTGACCTATTTCTTCAAGCGACATTTCTTTCTTGCCCAATCCATAGAACATTTCAATTACCAGCCGTTCCTTTTCCGAAAGTGTCGAAAGGGTACGCTGAATTTCCTTTTTTAGCGATTCCTGAAGCAAGCCAGCATCAGCCATGGGCGAATCTTTGTTCTCCATAACGTCGAGCAGCGAACTTTCCTCTCCTTCGACCAGCGGAGCATCGACCGATACCGGGCGTCCCGACATCGACAACGTGCTGGCAATTTTTTCTTCAGGCAAGTCGACGATTTTTGCTATTTCGTCGGGCATGGGTGTCCGCTGATATTCCTGCTCCAGCTGGTTGAATGCTTTGTGAATTTTGTTTAATGTGCCAATCTTATTGAGCGGAAGGCGGACTATCCGCGATTGTTCAGCAATAGCCTGAAGGATAGACTGACGTATCCACCATACAGCATACGAAATGAACTTGAAACCTTTGGTTTCATCAAATTTTTGTGCAGCCTTGATAAGGCCCACATTGCCTTCATTGATTAAGTCGGGTAACGACAAACCCTGATGCTGGTACTGCTTAGCCACAGATACCACAAAACGCAGATTGGCCTTTACCAGCCGTTCCAATGCTTTTTGATCCCCCTTTTTTATCCGTTGAGCCAGTTGGACTTCTTCCTCAACGGTAATCATTTCTTCTTTAGCAATTTCGCTTAAATACTTTTCAAGCGACTCGCTGTCACGATTGGTAATAGATTTGGTGATTTTTAGCTGCCTCATCCTATATGTATTTTTTTTATTTGCGAAGGTATTTAACAGCAAATTTTATGCAAAAAAAGCATACAATAGCACACAATTTAATACAAAATTAATAAAATTTAGTTTTTTAATATTAACGCACAACAAGGAAAAAAGTTTCACTTTTTTCTGATGGATGTTAAATTTTAGAGATTTTTTTAAAGAAAGCAGGCTGCTAAAATATTTTTAGCATTAAAGTATTGAATATGAGTTGATTAACATTTATATACTATCAGAGTATTGGTATGTTTGTAAGTAAGTGTAACAAATCGTCTGAACCTTAAAATAAATTCTATTGGCACGGTATACACAAAAATTATTTCGCAAAGCTTTTCAAAACATTTGAAGATAACAAAAAGCAATTAACTGTTTAGCTTTTTTACCAATAAAATTAGAGTCAAAAATTCTTGACATCGCAAAAAGTCTCTTTTGCCTTGAATTATCAGGTCAAAAGAGACAAAATTTTATTTATGTCGAGTTAGGGCATAAGTTTTAGTGTATCAACTCCCGAACCATAGTCGAGTGTGTCGCCATAGAGGTAACATACGGCAAACTTTACGACAATCTGGTTTTTACAGGTGTTATATTTCCCGGAACCTTTGACGGTAACGTATTCGTCGTTGTAAATAAATTGTTGGCCGGGAACAATGGTTATATTTTGATCATATCCGGGATCGATTACATATTTCAATGGCCATCGCATGTTGAAGAAGTTATGATTGATAAGTGTGTCGCCCGCTTTGATGCTGAGCGTGGTGGGGTAGGGGGCATAGTAGGTCATTTTGCTTTCAAAACGTCCATTTGCAATGAGTTGCTGCGGATCGTATGGGCAGTAACCGATGATGAAGATTTTAAGTGAGTCGGGGGTAGATTGTTTACCTCCCCATGTGGTTTCCGTTACGCTGAGCCACACTTCGGTATCGCTGTTGCTGTTGGCCTTTACGTCAACAATATACGACATGCCCGGTCGGGGAGTCAGGATGAGTTTTTCGCTTGAGCTGTGCCATTGATAGGTGCTGCCACCCCGTGGTATTACCTTATAGCTGTGCGTGGTGTAGTTGTTTCCCAATAGGGTATCTGTTTTCAGTTCGGTACTGTCTTCATCGATATGCATAATTTTCAGTGCACCGGGAACAACATTTTTCCAGTCATATTCTTTGTCTTTACAGCAAGCAAGGATAATTGCCGGCATGATAACGACGAGCCCAAAATTTATTTTTTTGAAGATTTTTTTCCGTTTTGTAGCAGCAATTGAAGAATGCATAGTCTTTTTATTTTATCAAAAAGTTTTTTGTTCTGATTATTCTTCCCAGCCTCCGTTCGAGGTGTTGATGCCGTCGGCATTTTCAACACCGCCAAAGGTATAATAATCCATGCTCAGGGTTTGCAGTTCGTTACCGGGTATCGGGAAGTGGAGGGGAGTGCCTTTTTGAAGCATGTCCCGTCGTCGCATATCACAGAATCCAATCAGGTAGCCTTGTCCGAGCAGGTCAATTTCACGTTCATAAAAAATGGCTTCGAGAACCGTGCGTTTGTCGGCGCTGGAGGGGATATCGGGTAACTGACCTCGGGTTTTGCGGGGATAGAAAGGATAATTGAGCAGGCTGATGGCAGTATTGAGTTCGCCCAACATGGCGTATGCTTCTATTGCATAAAGGATATTCTCATATTTGGAGATGTCGATCATTTGTCCGGTTCCGGTGGTACCAATTCCTTCCCAGCGTTTGTAACGGTAGTGTGAGAAATGGTAGGTGCCTCGTTCGGGATAAAAACGGATGGCACTGGTGTATTCGAAGTCGGAGGCCAGACGTGCGTCGATTGAGGATGCCTCGCCCACGCGTTTATCGGAATGAACTTTAACGGGGTGGCCATTTTTCCAGTAACGGGCAGGATAGGCCGGATCGAGCAGGTGGATAAGTCGGTTGTCGACCTTGGCAAAAAACAGTTGTGTATTATCCTGATTGGTGATAAAACGGGCTATTTCATCGAACCAGCGGTTGTGCCCATCGCCTTGCGGACCAAAATCGGTGGTTACGCCCTTTTTGGCATGGTTGAGTACACTTTCCCAATCGACAGCTACGTTTTCGGCTTTGGTACGTGATCCCAGTACCATAAACCGGGCAATGTAGGAGTGACAAACCCTGGCCATCAGGGTATTATCCAGATTGACCCCGTTTACAATGTTGTTGCCCAGATTAAAACTGGTTGAATCGCATATGTCGATGGCTTTCTGCAATGAGGCAATGGCCGAATCGATGACTATATTATAGGGTTGAAATTTGAGGGTAGCCAGGTCGGCGTACTCGGTAACGATCTGGGCTTTGTCGAAGGTAAGCCCGATATTGCCCAATGCCGCTCCTCGTAAAAAGTAGCACATGGCATAGTAGCCTTTTTGAATATTGGGGTCGGTTGAGATGGTTTTTCCTTCATTGAGCAGCTTTATGATGGTATTACACATGTAAATGACCGTGTACATGTTGCTGTAAAAGGCATAGGTAAGATTACGGTATTCGTAGTTGGGGCTGTTGTTCCATGGGATACGGGGTTCAATGGACAGATCATAGCAGCCAAAGGTATACCAACTGGCTGTGAGTTGATCGGCTGCCGTCAGGGTGGCAATTTGAAGATTCAGGTATGGCGCAGCATGCAGTGCCTGCCAATAGGTAATGTAAATATTATCGGCAAAAATCCGTAGGTCTCGTGTGGACTCAAATAGTTTCTGCCGGTCGGGAGCATCGGTGTTTTCAACCTCAAGATCCTCGCACGAAACCAGCAGAAGAGAGGCAAAGATGCCGTATTTTAATAGCTTAATCAACCGCTTCATCCATGAAATGTTTTAAATTTCCGACTTTCTTTTGGTTATATCTCCTGTCTTTGATTTGATTTCCATACCCGATGAAATTGCATGTTAAGTAATGTTTTAACATTTTTTCTTGTTTTTGTACCTACATGCTTTTTCGCGGGTTATGATTTATTTATTTTTTCAAAATTAATTTTTGCCTTCCTAATAAATCAGATATTTATAGATTAAAATTTCAGTTCCAGTGAAAAAGTTACAGAACGGTAATTGGGATAGTTGAAAATATCGACAATGTAATTGGTTCGGTCGGCTCCTGAGGCTACTTCGGGGTCCCAACCCGAATAGCGGGTAAAGGTCAGCAGGTTACGGCCCAGAATACCGATTTTTCCGCCTTTGATAAACGACAGTTTTTCGCCGCCGGTAAATTGGTAATATATTCCCAGTTCTCTTAATTTCAGGTAGGTGCCATCTTCGACAAAGTAGCTGTTTGCTTTGAAGGCGTTGTAGAAAGTGTAATAGTAGTCGATACTTTTTTTCTGATAATCGGGTTTACCGGCTTGGTCAAATTCACCGGCGCGTTTATCGAGGAAGAGATTTTGCTTGGTATAGTTATAGATTTTACCGCCCTGTTTCCAGTTCCACAGCATAGCCATGCTCCATTTTTTCCATTGCAGTGTGGTCTGGAGCGACATGTTGAAGTCGGGATTCATGTCTGCAATTTTTCCAAAGAACGGTTGTCCGTTGGCATCGAGCAGGGGTATGGGTTTTTCGAGATAGGTGCCTTCGGTGCCCTTACGGATTACATAGCCGTCACTATTGACAACATAATTGTCTATATTGTCGCCTGCGGGAAGTTGTTTCTTCATTTGGTCGAGCGAACGTACCCAGTCGTAGCCGTACATTACGCCAAAGGTTTCACCTTCTTTGATGTAGAAATAATCGAAGTTAGAGGGGCCAACGAAAAATGCAGGTGCTTCGAGGTGGGTAACTTTCTGGCGGATACGGTCGAACGAAAGGTTTATTCGCCATTCCAGATCTTTAGTTTTAATAGCCTGTGTGCTGAGGCTCCATTCAAACGAATTACCTTCGAGTGTTGCTGCATTACGCCACTGATAACGAAAACCTGAGGCAGCCGACAGGGGGACGGGAATGAAAGCTCCGGTAGTTTGGTTATGCGAATAGGTGACTTCTGCCTCAAATTTTCCGAGGAACTGTATGTTTAGTCCCATTTCAGTTTCTTTGGTTTCTGAGGGTTTAATGGCCTTGTTAGAGGCGCTGTAAGGATAATATTGTCCGTTGACGATAAGGAAGGTTTCGTACTGAAAGTCGAATCCTGGGCGTTGTCCCGAGGTTCCAACCGAATAGCGCAGCTTGAGTTCGTCGACATGGGGGATGTTAAAATCCTGACTCAGACGGTATGCTACAGAATACCGATAGTAGGGGTTCCAACGGTTTTCGGGACCAAAAAGCGAGGACCCATCGTACCGGAAGAGTACCGAGAAGATGTACCGGTCCTTGTAATCGGCATCGAGGATAGCAAAGTAATTTTTGGCCCGTTCTTCAACATAATTTGAACCAATGGAGATATTTTTGCCCAAGGCCGACAAAGAAGTGACTCCGGAGGCAAGCATTGAATCACCTGCAGCAAAGGTGACTTTTTCGTAGCTTTTTTCGAAAAGGTAAGAGAGCTTTCCTTTGGTTACCCATTGTCCAAAACTTTTATTGAAATTGAGTGTCGTTTGGAAGGTTTGACTGAGTCCATTACGTTGCTGTTCACGTTGTGAACCATTTTTTTCGTTTTCGCGCTGGCTGCCCTGAAATCCGACGGGAACAAAGCGGTTGTATTCGGTACTACGGTTTTCCAAGCCATAGTCAGCATCGACTACCAACCAGCTGAAAAGGGGATAATTGGCATTTATAGCGGCAAGAATATTGTTTTTTTTGACGGTTCGGGTTTCGTAATACAGGGTATGTTTTGGGTTTCCGGATATAGCCCAGTTATCGGGTTTGATAAAGTATTTTTTCAGGATGGTTGAATCGCTGGCAGGTGCGTCCATGTTGAGGTCGACGTCGGGGTTCATGAAAAGAGCATCGCTGAAGGCACTGAGAGTATTTTCGCTTCCGTTCTCCACAACTTCGCCATTGCTCAGTATCCATTCTCCCCCTGCAAGGTCGTTTTGAGCTTTGGTATAGGCGAGGCTTCCTGAGAATTTCATTTTTTCGATCAGGGTAAGGTCGGCATTAATGCGGAAATTCTGGCGTTGCTGTCCTTTTTTGTTGAATACAATCCCTGAATTTTTGTTATTTTCAAAGGAAAAAAGCACAGACGAGGCATTGGAGTTGTTGGCTACCGATACGTAATTGGTGTAGTAAAGGCCGGGTCGGAAAATTTCATCCTGCACGTCATTGACAAAAGAGTAGGGGTTGTCGGCATAGTGGTCGTAGTCGAGGATGCGCGATCCGGATATTTGCTTATCGTAACCACCATGGTAGCCATCGGGATAGGTTACACCGGCATACTTGGTATATCCGGGTTGCTGGTAGTCGCTGGCCAGTTGGTAGGGATGATGTTCGGCCAGTTTAATTTTGTGCGACAGTTGTGAAAAGCCTATTTCATTGCGAACCCTGATCTGGGATTGATTTTCACCGGCTGAGGCTCCACGCTTGGTGCGTACTACAATAACCCCGCTACCGGCTCGTGAACCATAGAGGGCGGAGGCTGCAGCACCTTTAACCACTTCGATGGATTCAATGTCGTTGACGTTGTAGTCGGAAAGATCGCCGTCGATGATAACGCCGTCGACGATGATGAGGGGTTCTTGCGATCCCATGATGGAAGTTGAACTTCGTAGTCGTATCCCTGCCGATTCGCCGGGATCGCCACCAGCGACAATGGTTACGCCCGCTACTTTACCTTGCAGGGCCGTAGCAGCTGACGCTGCCGGAACAGCCTCAATATCTTCGCTACCGACTTTGGCAACCGATACGCTTAGCTTGCGTTTGGGAGTGGCACTGGCTACCCCCGATACTACCACCTCTTCGAGTTTGAATATGTCGGGGCTGAGTACAACATCTATTTTCGTTTGCCCGTTGATAGCAACTTCCTGCGTTTTTAAACCTACAAAACTAAAAACCAACGTGTTATAACCTGCCGGTACATTAATGGTATATTTTCCTTCACCATCGGTAGCTGTGGCAACCTGCGTACCTTTGACTATTACTGAAGCACCGGGGAGCCCCAGATTATCCTCAGCACTTGTTACTGTACCGCTCACCGTTAACTGAGCCATAGCAGGTCCCTGTAATCCAATCAGCAGGATCCCCGAAAACAATAGTCTTCTTATTTCCATCCGATCTGGTTTGTAAACTGTTTTGTTTTTACAATATTAACGATATTTTTTCGGTAATAAAAATATTCTTTCCTACAATAATCAGCATGCCATGGGGAAATATGGGTAACAACAACAACTGGGCAATTCTTTGTTGCTGATAATTCTGTAAACATTTATCATCGGCTTCATTGGATTATTTAGATAAATAAATCTGCGGAATAAGATCTGGTGAATTAGATCCTTACCCCAAGAACCAGCACGTCATCAATTTGAGGCCCGGTACCTTTCCAGTCCAGGAAGGTTTGTTCTATTTTTTCGAGTTGATTTTTACAGGGGAGCGAAGCAACCGAGAGCAATAATTCTTTAAATCGTTTGCTCATAAATTTTTTTCCTTCGGGTCCCCCGAACTGATCTTGATAACCATCGGAATAGGTGTAAAGCATATCACCGGCCATGACTTCCATGACACGCTCGGTAAAAGGTTGGTCCATTTTTTCATATACACCGATAGGCATTTTGTCGGCTTTCAATTCGATAATTTCAGAGCCACGAACAAGGACGAGGGGGTTGTTAGCTCCGGCAAAACTCAACTGATTGGTTTGCCGGTCGATTACATAGAGAGCCATGTCCATTCCGTCGCGGGTAGTATAGGTGCCCTGACTTTGATGAAGGGAGTGCACTACAAGTTTGCGCAGTTCGTTCAAAATGGCGTCGGCACGGAGCTGTTCCAGTTTTCCAATGCTCTCCTGAAGCAGTGCCATGCCCAACATACTCATAAAAGCTCCAGGAACTCCGTGTCCGGTGCAGTCGGCAGCTGCTACAATAATTTTTGTTCCGTATGAAGCTATAAAATAAAAGTCACCGCTAACGATATCGCGGGGACGATAAAGAATAAAATAATCGCTGAAAAAATTGGCCATAGTTTCCTCGGGTGGTAGGACTGCTTTTTGAATGCGGCTGGCATATTGTATGCTGTCGGTTATTTCTTTTTTCTGTTCGGTAATAAGAGCGTTTTTTTCGGCCAATGCCTTGTTGGTGCGTTTTCTTTGCTCGTTTTGTCGAATTAGCAATACAATTAGCGCCGAGATAACCAGGGTTAGGACAATAAAAAAGATAATGGCCATTCGTTGCTGACGAATCTGATTTTCCTTTAGCTTTTTATCCTTATTGAGCAACTCTATTTCCCGTTGTTTTTTTTCGGTTTCGTATTTGGTTTTCAGCTCGGCAATCTGTTTGAAAGTTTCTTTGTTGAGCAGGGTATCTTTCAGATTAGCATAATTTTTAAAGTAGGAAAGTGCTTTGGCGCAATTTCCTATATTTTCGTACATGACCGACAGATTGTAATAGATGTCTTTTTCAATGTCGGTTTTCTGCAGGCGTTGGGCAAGGGAAAGAGATTCTGTGAAGTATTTTCTTGCCTTTTCATAGTTTCCTGTGAAGTTGTGAATAATACCAATAGCCAACAAATTTACCACCACATCAGCTTGATTATCAATTTCCCGATTGATTTTTAGTGCTTGTTCGTAAAAGTCAAGTGCTTTATCGGAAATACCGGCCAATGAGTAAATGGTACCTATATTGTTCAGGCAAGATGCGATTAGACGTTTGTCATCAATTTCTTTGCCAATTTTCAGTGCTTTTTCGTTGTAGTCCAGGGCTGATTTATATTGCTGAAGTACTTGTGCCGATGTTTTATGTTGCAGAATGACTTTTTCCCAGTTACTATCGCCGTAGAGTTTTGCGTTTTTTGCGTTGTTCATCTGCGAAAAAAGATTGGCCAACGTGAGGTAGGTATTGGCAATTTCACGTTTATTTCCCATTTTCAGACGTTCCGCAAGAGCTTTTTCAAGATATTCACGTGCAGTATTAAAATCGTTCAGTTTGATAAAAGTACTTCCCAGATTGGAATAGGTGCTGGCCACGCCCTGGGTAAAGTCTATATTTTCGAATATCTGAAGTGCTTGCTGATAGGATGTGGCTGCCTGTTGATATTTTCCCCAGGCATAATAAACATTTGCAATGTTATTGTAAACAATACCTTCCCCTTTACTATCTTTGATTTTCCGGTAAAGTTCCCGTGCCTGCAAGTAGGATTCAACAGCCTGTTCGTAGTTTCCTCGTTCGTATTCAAGAAGCCCGATGTTTTGATGGGTTCTGGCCAGTAATTTGTCCTCCTTTTGATCCCTGAGCAAAAGAAGCGATTGTTGGTAGTAATTTTTGGCAGAGTCGGGCTGTCCTAAGCGTCTGTAGCAATTGCCCATGCTGTTTAAGGCGGTTGCTTCTTCGGTAACTGATTTTTTGTGTGCTATATTGCGGGCTTTGTTGAATTGGTTGAGGGCATTTTTTATATCGTTCTGGTAGTAAAAGACCATTCCCATACTATTGTAAAGATAAGCAATAGCACCGGCATCACCCGTTTGTTGCTGAATTTGAATTGCCTGCTCATAATAGAGCAAAGCATCTTCCAATAAGTTATTGTTCAGATAAATGTCACCTAATACGGTATAGCTTTTGGCAATGCCCGGTTTATGATTATTTTTCTGATAGTAACTTAGCGCTTCATGGGCATACTTATCGGCCAGCTTGAAATCGACCGTAGCAATTTCGCTGGCTGCTTTTAACCATTTTTCCGGTTTTTCGCTGGCAGGAGTTCTTGCAATATCGGTTTTTATACTATCGAGATTGAGCGATTGACCATATGTACATAAAAATGGGACTAATAGTGTTATGATAAGGGTAAAATTTTTTAACTTCATTAGCAATTCTTTTTTAGAAAAATAGTAAATTTGAATATGAATAGCAGACAATTATAATTAAATTTTTTATATTTTTACATTTGGTAAAACCCTTAAATTGACATACCATGAAATCAAAATTACACATTATTTTGTACTTGTGCTTTCTGGGAATGAGTTTTTCACTTTGGGCACAATGGGAACCTTATGGCAGATTGACCAACGAGCCTATAAACCGGATGTTTTATATCAATGATTCAAACATCTGGGCAGTGGGAGATGGTGGTATAATTTTAAAGTATGATGGATCGCAGTGGCAAAAGATTGAGCTCCCCTTCTTTTTTGGGACCAATTTAAGAGCCATTTATTTTACTGATGCTGATCATGGATACATTGGCGGAGAGAATGGTACCGTTCTCAGGTATGCTAATGGTACATGGACTTTTCTTAACAATAATGTTGTTTCCAGCACTATCAATGATGTTTATGTAAGCAGCAATAATACGGGATGGTTTGCCGGCTGGAATTTATACTATTACGACGGCAATGCTTTTACAAGCTATTCCCTGCCGGGTAATGCCTATATTTACGATTTATTTTTTAAGAACGACACTACGGGTTGGGCAGTCGGATACCGTACGAGTGATTACAAAGAGATTATTTATAAATATAAAAACCATACATGGACGATAGATACCGTACTCGGCAGTGGCAGACTTTACAGCATTCAGATGCTTTCCAATGGAACGGGTTGGGCTGGAGCGGCTAACGGCGTACTATATCATTACAATGGCAGTAAATGGGAAAAACAAATCATAGACTCGCTGTATCTCCCCAACATTAATAAGGTTTTTTTTACTGATGAAAACCATGGCTGGGCCTTGGGATATAGTTTTCAATATAAATATGAGAATGGAATATGGACCCGATACTATCTTTATTCGGGCTATTTTAACGATTTAATTACGACCAGTAATGAATTTTGGGCTTGTTCCAATAGCGGAGATATATATCGATATCAGCAAGACAAATGGCAACCGATGTTTCAAAATTTTACCGGTTTTCGCAATATCCGGATGATAGATAAGAATAATGTTTGGGTAGTTAACCAGAATGGATTTTACAGGTATAAAAATGGAACGCTTGTAGTTGATACACTTATTAATTATAATGGCATACAGGATGCTTATTTTGTGGATAGTACCACTGGTTTTGCTGTAGGTTACGGACAATACTGGAAATATCGGAATGGAAAATGGCAGAGTAACTATTTTGATGCTCAATTGGGGTATCCTCAGCTCAATGCCATGTTTTTTATCGACTCTACGATGGGTTGGGCGGTTGGTTACGGGGGAGACATTCTCAGATATCAGAACGGCACATGGACCAAAGAACAATCCCCTACAACCAATACTCTTTACAGCGTATGGTTTACCGATCCAGCTAATGGTTGGGCAGTAGGTGATAACGGAACAATTTTGCATTATGCTGGTGGCCAATGGAATGTTATCCCTAAGCTAACCAATAACGAGCTAGTTTCTGTATGTTTTTCCGATGCTAATAATGGTTGGGCAGTTGGCGACAGACAAACCATCCTTCGTTACCAAAATCAAAAGTGGCAGCTGTACTCGAGCACAACCTATGGAAATTACTATCGAAAGGTAACCCAAAGTTTAGGCAAATGGTACATTGTAGGTTCCAATGGTACCCTCATGCAATGGAACGATAGCATTTGGGACAATCTGCCTTCCAATAGTAGCAGTCAGGATTTTCAGGCAATTGCCTTTCTCGATTCGCTGAATGGGATTGTCATTTCTTACAATGGTATTTTTACAACTCATACCGGTGGTATCCCTACCTATCAGAATCAAAGCACATTAGAACTTGTTGGATTGTATAACCATCCGCTTGTACTGTCAAACGATACGATTAAAATCCTGAACAATGTTACCATCAACGGTTCATTCAAGCTAAAAAAAGACGTAAAAGTAGTGGAATTTGAGGGGCCATATTATCTTCGTATATATGGAACCCTTACTGCTGAGGGTAGCAAAGATCAAATTATAAAGTTTACAGTGGCTGATACTATCCTTTCCGGTTCCAATAGTAAATGGCAAAGAATTGATATATACAGTAACGACGCCAATGCACAGAGTAATATACAATATTGCAATTTTACCAATTCCGATTACGGTTTATATGTTAATCGGGGAAAATTATTCATCAGTAACTCAGTTTTTTCCAATAGCAACACTGCCATATATGCCAACAATATCACAGAGGGCCAAATCGTTAATAATGAATTCACCCAAATATCCACCAGGGATGTATTAAGTCTTTACCAGTGCAACAAGGTTCTGGTGGAAAACAATAATATTTCGGGCAATAATGCGAGTACCTGTGTTGAGGTTACAGCTTCCTCCAACATTGTTTTCAACCAAAATATTGTTTCCAGAAATAGCGGTTATCGTATATTCTTGTTCAAAAACTCAGATGTAACGTTGCAGCTGACTAAGATATGTAACAACTCAGCAGGCATAGTGGTAAACAATGGGAAGCTGTTCATTAATAACTGTCTGATTGCCAATAACAACTATCAGAGATATAATGAGCCGCCCTATAATGTCGGAATAATTATTGCCAATAATTGTCAGCTTGATATACTTAACTCCACCATCGTAAACAACAAGTATCCTTATACTTATGCAGGTTATCCCGGTGGGGCAATTGTGTACAGGTTTTCGGGCGGAACGGTATATAACAGTATTTTGTGGAACAACTACATTTACGACAACGACTCATCTTCATGGCAACCTTACCAGGTGTATCTCTACAACAATACCTCCAGACCTAATTTTTATTTTTCGAATATTCAGGGAGGGTTGAATTATTTTAAGAAAAACACGGGGGTTACATTTTATGGTAAGTACGAAAACAATCATAACAATGACCCCTTGTTTATTCAACCTACTGTTGATTTTGGCAATGATACCGGACATAATTTTGATGCATTGAATGCCAACTGGCAGTTGTCGGAAAACTCACCCGATATCAATACCGGTACACTCGACATTGGATTATTATCATTGACAGCTACTGATTTGAATGGACAGAAACGATTACAAAATGGGGTAGTGGACATAGGTGCTTATGAAAACAAGGTTAAACCTATTGAGGTTTTGGGGTGTGATACCATCAAAACTAATACCCTGTGGGCTGCTGATACTGTTCGTATTAAAAATTGCAATCTGGTTATCGCTTCTACCGGTAATCTGTCCATTAAACCAGGTACAAGGGTTGAATTCTGGGGACCCTATAAAATTATTGTTCAGGGTGTACTCAGGGCAATAGGGACAGAGAACGAACCTGTTATTTTTACTGTGCACGATACCACAGGTTTTGCTACCGACAAAACGGCTGGATGGAAAGGTATTGAATTTGACAATAGCACAGGCGTACTCGATAATAAGGATAGTTCTATTTTTAATTACTGTATATTCCGGTATGCTAAGGATACGGTAGGATATTACTATGCAGGGATGGGTATGTATGGAGTTATTAAAGCAAAATATTTTGCTAAACTGAATATCAGTCATTCTGTTTTCGAAAATAACATTGCACCATTCGATACTGCAAATTACACCACAGCTGCCCTGATCAACCTTCGTAGTGCAAAAACCATAATAATAGAAAATAACCGGTTTGTTAACAATACAGGTTGCTTGCTTAAAACTGAATTTGCCGGAGTTCTGTTTAGAGAAAATGTTGTTTATCTAAACAAAACATTTAATAATCGGCAGAGCATAATTGATATGAATTCTTCGGAAGGGATTTATTACAAAAACTTTATTGCAAACAATCGCACTCAAGGCAACAGCTATTATGGGCTGTTGAATTTCAACAGCAGTAACACTGTGTTTAATAACAATGTCGTGGTAAACAATCTGGATACGGGTAGAAATAACGCAGATTACCGTTATCTGCTCAATGCCCATGGGGGACGAATGCTCTTTCATACCAATACATTCGCCAATAATAATGGAACTTCGTACTTTTACGGTTTGTTGTTAAAAGCCCGGAACAACATTTTATGGGACGAATGGATTAATACTTACGGACTTAATGCGGGTAGCTCTATTCAGAACAATATACTGAAAAATGCAAATCAATACTATTACGATTATTTTATAGCTAATAGCGATCGTGATCCTTTGTTTGTATCTCCTACTACCATGGCAGGTATTGGACAGGATGGACTTGCTGCTAAATGGCAATTGAATTATTATTCGCCGGCGATTAATGCAGGCGTAACCGATACAGCCGGTATGTATCTGCCTAAATTCGACATGGCCGGAAATAAGCGAATCAATGGTGATGCCATGGATATAGGGGCATACGAACATACAGGCAGCAAAGTTCAGTTTTTGCTTAATCCTACCGGCGGTAACTATTGCAGTGGCGATAGTGTGGCGCTCATTTGCCGCATCAGCAACGAGGCA
>Ga0068707_1000021_pt1 | contig 68882 bp, 55 predicted proteins | sample YNPNPMetaG_FD_66600 | JGI IMG/M metagenome (GOLD analysis project Ga0068707, IMG submission 66600) | Anoxygenic and chlorotrophic microbial mat microbial communities from Yellowstone National Park, USA - YNP NP MetaG | ecosystem: Environmental > Aquatic > Thermal springs > Hot (42-90C) >... | reverse complement strand
AGGCATCGTCAGGTCCGGCCATAGCCGCTGTCGCGGGCAGTACCATTGCCGCAACACAAAGTACTACGATCAGTTTCTTCATCGTTTCACCTCCTCCTCTCCTGTTAAGAGATGCGACTGATAGAGATTTAGTTGTGCCGCTTTGCTTAATGCTCTGCAACTGTTTGTCCCCCTTTCAGAATAAGGGCCAATGAGCTTAGACACACTGCATATTGTGCAAATTCCGTGCCAAAGGCTTCAGCCCAACTCTGCAGGCAAGGACTGGCAGCACAAGCTCCGCGACCTTTGAAAGATACCGCCGAGGCATCTACCTCCGCGGGTGCCCGGTAATGGGGATCGAGGTCCGAGCCTCTCACCCTTCGACCGACCCGTCTTCGTCTATGCAAAGCCTGCCAAAAAGAAGGATCTGACAGGCGGTCGTGCTCGGATTGTAACATCGGTCTTTTTGGCTGTCAAGGTCCTGGCGGCAAAACCGGTAATTCTACCTAAGCTGGTCTGCCGCGTACATAGTCAAGGGAACACGCGGTCAATTTATGGGGATTTTGCAACCCAAGGCGTGGCTGCATTTTAGATGCACCAGGTGTTCTCCTTTCGCACTCTCAACGGTGATGTGCAATACGGCTCTGTTGGCCGCTGTGTCTACCTAGCATGTGTAATGTAGCACCGTAAAGCTGGACTGTCAATAGCCCTCCGACAAAACAGGTAATATTACCAGTTCTAAGAGGGCCGGGGATTGGAGGAGCAGAAATCGAACGATCGGGCCGGGAGCTGCAGGCAAACGGGTAATGTGTGTGGAAAGGGACAATGCACAATGTGGCAAAGGGAGGAATCGACGTGACCAGATCGCCGATTGTTGCCGGGATGTTTTATGATGCGAGATCCGATAGCCTTTTGGCCGACGTCAGCAACTGCTTCTTGAGCCCATTGGGGCCTGGAGAGCTGCCCGCTTGTCCTGAGGATCGCATGGGAAGGGTAGTGGGGCTGGTGTGCCCACACGCGGGCTACGTGTACTCCGGCCCGGCGGCGGCGTGGTCCTACAAGGCGCTTGGGGACGACGGTCTGCCGGATGTGGCCGTCCTGATCGGCCCGAACCACAGCGGGGTGGGCGCGGCGGTATCGGTGGCCGATCACGACGAGTGGGCGACGCCGCTCGGGGTGATGAAGGTGGACAGAGAAACTGCGATGGCCGTGGTGACGAAGTCCGCTTACGCACAGTTCGACACATTGGCGCACTCCCGCGAGCACTCCATCGAGGTGCAGCTTCCGTTTCTGCAGTTCCTGGAGCAGCGCGGCGGTAGGACCAGCATAGTGCCGATCGCCTTGAAGTGGTTCCGGCCGGAAGACGCGAAAGTATTGGCAAAGGACCTGGGAAGCGCGATAGCGGGCGCGGTCGCGGGCAGGAGCGCGGTAGTGATAGCCAGCACCGATTTCACCCACTACGAAAGCGCCGAATCCGCGCGGTCGAAAGATTCCAAGGCGCTTGAACGCATCTCGGCGCTGGACGCCGACGGTCTGATCGACGTGGTGGATGCGGATTCGATCAGTATGTGCGGAGTGATGTGCGCGGCGGTCGCAATTCAGGCGTGCCGTGAACTGGGCGCGACCCGCTGCGAGAAGCTAGCATACTATACATCCGGCGACGTGACGGGCGATATGGGGGAAGTGGTGGGCTACGGCGCGGCGGCGATGCTGCGCTAACTAACTCTAGGCTTTCAGCGCGAAAAGCTGGTATTTGACCCAGTTGATTTACTCTTCCTCAAGCCGACCTTCGGCGCGGGCGAGGTTGTCGGCGGCGCTCTGGGATTCGGGATTCAGCCGAAGAGCTTCCTTGAAATGGCGGATGGCCTCGTCACGCTTGCCGAGCTGCATGAGGGTGATGCCGAAGTTGTTGTGGAACTCCGACGCCTTCGGGAAAATCGCGATTGCTATGCGAAAATGCTTCTCTGCCTCCGCTAGCCGACCCATTTTTGCGAGGTGGGTAGCGAGGTTGTAGTGAGCTTCTACATACTTCGGCTGGATTTCGATTGCTTTGCGGTATAAGGCTAAGGCTCGCTGAGTTTCGCCTTTGTCCATCACGGCGTCGGCTAGACACTTGTATGAAGTAGCGTCGTGCGCACCCACGGAGAGAGCGTGCGTAAACAAAGTGATGCTATCCTGCCACACTCGCGCCTGCTTGGACGTTAGATAGCCAAGCAATGTGAGTGCAAAGAGCGCGCCCACGGCAGCAACGGCTCTCCGCATTATTCCAGAGCCAAAAAGCACGCGAGAAAGATCTGCAAGACCCCAACTTATGGCGACAAATAGGCCAATAAGTGGCACATAAGAGAAGTGATCGGTCACGACCTGCTTTCCCTGTTGTAGCAAGCCCGAAACCGGGGCCAAAGTGACCACATACCAGAACCAGCCGAAGGCTAGGTAAGGCAATCGACGGCAAAATATAACCGCTGCTGCAGTAATTGCGGCCAGAAGCACGGTGGAACCCATAACTTGCCAAATGGGTAGCGTGTCGCGGGGGTGAGGATAGAGACACGCCAAGTTCACTGGCGCAAAGAGTAATTTGAGGTAGACGACAAATCCCACAGCCGCGTTGGGCAAGCGTAAGTTAAGCGGAAGATAATCCAAGGAAGCCATGCTGCCGCCTATTTTCGCTGCCTGATACGTGAGAACAGCCGAAATGGCTGAAAGGGCGAAGTAGTGAATTTTATCGGCGATAAGGGAGAGAAGCTTCTCGCGCTTGGGTCCAGTTAGCCTACCCAGCGGCCAGAAGTCCATAGCGAGAAGCAAGAACGGAGTCGTAATAAGCATCGCCTTCGACATCAAACCGAGAGCAAACGCGATGATGGATATGAGCGATAGGATAGTTTTCTTTTGTCGCACATCCGCCGCATAAGTCCACAGACAAATCAGCATGAAGAACGTGCTCAAGACGTCCTTGCGCTCGGCAATCCAGGCTACCGACTCCACGTGCAACGGATGTATTGCGAATAGCGCCGCGACGAAGGCCGATGGCCAGAGCCTGCGGGTAAGAAAATCAAGAAAGAGAAACAGAAGCAGGGTATTGGCTATGTGAAGGGCGAGGTTGGTAATGTGAAATACCCGCGCGTCAAGGCCGCCAACAATTAGAGCGCACAAGTGGACGTCAACCTGGTAAGATATCCATACAAGCGGCTGCCACATAGCCGCGTGGTAAGTGGTAAAGGCCCATGCAAGCGTTTCTCGACTTAATCCAGCGAGCACGTAAGGGTTCTCGTACACGTAGTTTTTGTCGTCCATGTGCACGAAATCGGCCTCGCTTACCGGCCAGAACGAAGCGACCGTTATCAGAGCCAGAAGAAAGCAAACGATGATGAGCGTGCGCCTCCGCTGCGCGGCGCGTTCGCAAACCTCAGCGTTAGCCAAAGTATTCTTCCTCGCTACCAACTTTTTGTATTTCCTCACGGGGACTGCCGTTAAGTATATGATCGGCTGCCTGAAACCCCTTGGCAATCACGTGGTGCATGTGTATGTATTGATAGTAACCCTGTCGGCCGTAGCTGAGCAAGTTGGGTATGGAGTCGACATATTCCCTGACGCGTTTGGCGTGATCCTCGTAACCTATCTCGAAGACAGGGTAGACGTAGTCCAGCCGGTGGATAAAGTAGTCGGTGATGACGCTTTCGTCAGCGATAAGGCGAGCCTCTTTGAGCCCATCCACGCACTGCTTGTAGATATGCTCGTCAGGCGCGTTCCACACCTCGTCTCCCTTGAAACAAGACACTTCGAGGCACAAAGAGGTCTTATCGGGCGACGGCACCATAAGCGCGCTCCAATACTTGTATTGCTCGATTCTGAAGAAGACATATTTGGGTTCGGGCACGTAGAGGGCGTCGTTATCGGAGACTTTTTCTTGGTCTAGAGTCATAAAAACAAACGCAATTGCTCGGTATCTGAGCTTGCGGGCGGATTCGATTACGTCAGGCGGCGCCTGCGGCTCCATCATCTGAACCAAGTCGGTAATGGGTATCGTGCTCACGAGCCAATCGCAGGGAACTTCCACCTCTTCGCCATTGCGTCGGTACACAACGGAGCTAACGAGGCCATCGGTGAGTTTGACTTTGGACGCCTTGGCGCCTAGGTGAACTACGCCGCCGTGGGAAGTAACTTCTTCGGCCATGCGCTCGGCGATGCGCCCGATGCCGTGGTCGCAGTAGTAGTAGACGCGGGTGTAGGTGCGAGGGTCTTCCTTGGGCTTGAATAGAAGCTGCTTGATAGCGCTTCCGAGGCTAAGAATGGATATTCTCTGCGCCGCCCACTCTTTGGATATACGGCGGGGCGGTATGCCCCATATCTTGGCGGTGTACTGACCGAAGAAAATATCGTAGAGGCGGCGCCCAAAGCGCTTGACGACCCAATCCTCGAAGTTGTCTTCCGGGAGCTTTGCAAACCTGCCCTTGAGCGACGTCCAGAGGTAATCCGCCAAGCACGTTGCCGAAATAAACGGGTTTACCTTTCTAACCAAGTCACCTAGCTCAAGCGGGTAGTTGAGCCTCTTGCCCCACAAAAGATATTGCGTAATGCGAAGACCTGGCCTGAACTCGGGGCCCATCAACTTTTGTATTTCGTCGATGATGTCCTGTCGCTTAGTGATAAAGCGGTGGCCGCCGTAGTCGAAGAGGTAGCCGTTTTTTTCGATGGTGGCGCACATGCCGCCGATGATGTCCTGTTTCTCAATGACCTGGACGTTGGCGCCGGCTTTGGCAAGTTTCCACGCGGCGGCCAATCCGGCTTGGCCCGCGCCGAAAACGACGATGTTCTTATCCGTTGGATTTGCTCCTACACTGCCTGGCATTAGGAATCGAAACGCGGGAAGAGCAGATGCGCAAAACCGTAGTCTCTGCTCAGCTACAATTCTAGCAAACCCTATTAGGCCACGCAATGACTACGCCTGCGCGAAGTGGTGTCAGCGGCTATTGCGCTTATATATCAAGACATAGTGAGCCGACTCGGGTTCGTAGTCCCGGGCTTCAGGCCCACATACGTATTCCGTACAATACTCGCGAGACGACAATATATCAGCCACGCCGACTACCTGGTAGCGCTTGTCGAGATAAGCCCGCGACCAATTCAGCAGCAGCCGGCAAGATTGCGGCTGGACAAGCCAGGACATCGGGTTCATCACCAGCACGACCATATTGGGGTTTGCGCGTTCCAACTGCCGAATAGCGTCTTTTTGCATCTGCTGTGCGTAGGCGTGCGATTCCATCAGAGGGTAGATATAGATGTAGCCTGTAGCTGAACGCCTACGAGAGTAGAAAGGTATCTGCGGCTCCGAACCGAGTATGGCGGAGCTCGATGCGACGGTTAATGAAGATTGACCGTGAAGCGGCCGGCCAGCCGGCGTTATAATCGACAGGGAGCCACGTGGCAAGCAATCTGGTCGGAAAGGCGTCTTCGATGACTGAAACACTTTGGCATTCGATAAACCCACAGGAAGTAAGAAGCATACTGAAAACAAATGTGCGGGAAGGCTTATCCGGCGACGAAGCGGCAATTCGTCTTCACAATACCGGGCCCAACACGATCACAAAATCAGCGCGTAAGAGCCGGATTTTGATGTTTCTTTCGCAGTTTAAGAACCCTCTCGTGATCGTGCTCCTGGGCGCATCGGCGGTGACTTTCGCGCTTCGAGACTTCATAGACACGAGTGTCATTCTTGCTGTGGTGATAGTCAACGCAATCATCGGGTTCGTCCAAGAAGAAAAAGCCGAGAAGGCCATCGAATCGCTCGAAAAGATGCTTAAGGTGGAATGCACGGTAGTTCGTGACGGAGTCACTCGCAAAATAGCCGCAGAAGAACTTGTTCCGGGTGATGTGGTTTTACTTCAAGGCGGGGACAAGGTACCCGCTGATCTTCGAATTGTAGAGGAAAGGAACCTCCACGTGGACGAATCCATCCTCACGGGTGAATCGGCACCGGTGGCAAAATCGTCAGAGCCGGTTAAGCCGGAAGACCCGGTATCCGACCGAACGTGCATGGCTTACTCGGGAACGCTTGTAACTGCGGGTTCCGGCAGGTGCGTTGTTGTCGCCACGGGCGACGCGACGGAACTTGGCAAAATATCAGGGCTAATCGCCTCGGCGTCAGAAATCTCGACCCCTTTGACTCGCAAACTAGCCAAGTTCGGCAATTGGCTCTCGGTAGCAGTGCTTGGGATATCGGCGTTAGCCTTTGGGCTTGGCGTGGCGGTGGGACGAGACGTCAAAGAAACTTTTAGCGCGGCTGTAGCGATAGCCGTGGCCATGATCCCAGAAGGTTTACCCGCCATATTGACCATAGTGCTTGCGGTTGGCGTTAAACGAATGGCGGATCGCCACGCGATAATACGAACGCTGCCTTCAGTAGAAACCTTGGGCAGCGTAACGGTCATCTGCTCCGATAAAACCGGCACCCTCACTGCAAACGAAATGACCGTGCGGCGCGTCTACGCAGGCGGCGAAGAGTATGAACTCGGCGGCGTAGGTTATGATCCGAGATCGACAAGCGAGATAGCAGTAGTTGATGCGGATCGGTCCAAGCTTAAATGCGACGCTTTCTTAGAATGTTTAAGGTGCGGTCTGCTTTGCAACGAGTCCGACCTTATCCAGAGGCACGATGTGTGGTTACCAGTGGGCGATCCCACGGAGGTCGCGCTGATCACGGCCGCCGTGAAGGCCGGTCTTAATCCTAATACCGAAAGAGGACTCAGACCTCGCATCGATGTGCTGCCGTTCGAGTCGTCTAACATGTTTATGGCTACTCTGCACGATTCGCCCGATGGCAAACGAATCATCTGCTTGAAGGGCTCATTAGAACGCGTGTTGGAGATGTGTGCGAACGGTATGTGCGTGCCTGAGTCAGAGTCCCTCGATTTCCAGCGCATCCGAAATCGCGCCGACGACTTGGCACGGCAAGGCTACAGAATACTTGCATTCGCCGCCAAACACGTCCCGCACGAGACGGACTCTGTTGGTATCAGGGATCTCTCGGGAATGAACTTCCTCGGCATCCAGGCAATGAGCGATCCAGCCAGACCCGAGGCAGTAGCGGCAGTGCGCGAGTGCGCCGAAGCTGGTGTGGAAGTCAAGATGATCACGGGGGACCACGTGTCCACGGCACGTGCAATAGCAAGAGATATGGGAATCGGCGGCATCGATCCTCAATCCGTTACAGGCTCTGATCTTGCGGAGATGGACGAAGAACAATTTGCTTGCACGGCTCGTTCGGCATCAGTGTTTGCGCGCGTGGCCCCTGAACAGAAATACCGACTGGTAGAAGCGCTGCAGAGCGCAGGCGAAATCGTCGCAATGACCGGCGACGGGGTCAATGACGCTCCAGCCCTAAAAAAGGCCGATATCGGGGTCGCCATGGGTAGAGCAGGTTCGGACGTGGCCAAGGATGCCTCTGATATGGTACTCACCGACGACAACTTCGCCAGCATCGTTGCCGCAATCGAAGGGGGCCGCACGGTGTTAAGCAACTTGCTCAAGACGCTCGCCTACATACTACCCACAAACCTAGGCGAGGGAATGATCATCATTGTGGCTTTGCTTGCGGGGTATGCGCTGCCGATCACGCCGGTTCAACTGCTCTGGATAAACACTGTAACGACCATAACGCTTTCGCTTCCACTGGCTTTCGAACCACGCGAGCCGGGAATCATGCAATCACCGCCGCGTAGGCCCGACGCACCAATCATCTCTGTGCCAATAATAATACGTATCGTCACCGTGGGATTCTACATGGTGGCCGCCGTGTTCGTGCTTCATCTATGGGAGCGATCCATGGGAGCAAGTGTCTCGGAAGCGCGCACGGCGGCAGTCAGCACAATCGTGGCAATAGAAGAGTTTTACCTGTTGCAAGCTCGGTCGGAGCGTGTGCCTGTCTGGAAGGTGCCGTTGTTCACAAACCCTTATATCTGGGTAGGCGTGCTAGCAGTTGTTTTGCTCCAACTTGCATTTGTTTACTTGCCGACAATGGGCATGCTTTTCGGGACCAGTCCACTTAGCGCCAACATTTGGTTAAGGATCATGCTGGCAGCGGCGCCGGTGCTGGTGGTTGTAAGCATAGAAAGAACCCTCGTCAAACGTTTCGTTCGAACAGATGAGTATGTGTCGAGTGACCGACCGGTATGCAGGTAGCCACGTTCGGTCTACTTTTGGACGAACTTGCGCGTCTCCACGACGAGTCTAGTCTTTCTATCGGGCGTCTTCGGTAGGATTTGTACTACATCGTCGATAACGTCGGATGGCCCGCTAATCTGCACGCCGTCGTCGCAAAGGTAAGTTGTCTTGCGAGACTTGCGCTCCGCCCATTCACGATCCGGCTGGAATACGGTTTCTGTAAGTCCCTTGTCGAGTAGACGCCCAATGTATTCCTCTCTCTGACGCTCGTCCTTTATCGCGGCAGCAGCAATGGCCTCTACGTCTAGCTCCTCCGACTGCGCCATTGTGCGGACCACGTTGCGGAGCTGGGCGGCGTCGTCGTCCTCGATGAATTCCTCGTTGGCCTGAATCCATTTTTCGGTCTCTCTAACTACGAGCTGGGTCATCTCGCGCGGTGTAGCAACGTCCTCGGCCTCGAGAAAACCTTCGAGCCACATAGTGGAAGTAGCGGGGTCCTCGTCACGCGAAGCCGGTTGATTTCGATAAATGAGGTCAAAGCGAGCATCATCGGCGTAGGGTCGAACAATTGCAAATCGTGAGAGCTGACGCGACGGATCGGGCAGTATTTGTACTTGCTCGAACGCGTTGCGCCCGCGCTTAACGAAGGCCTTGATCGGGTCTATCTTTAGCAACGCTAAATACTGCTCGTCCGTATCGAGGTCCGTGAAGAGACCGATAGCTAGAAACGTCTGCAACTGAGCGGTCTTTTCCATCTGGTTTGCAAACCATAAGCCGATCACCCTACACTGCTCGACAAAGCTCTCTGCCTGGGCGACGATATTAGCGGCACAGGCCGATACTGTGGTATCGGAGCTGTTAAACTTGGCGGTACGCGAGGACGGTGATTTCACGCAGTTGCGGATGTGCTCCTCGAAGAAATGGCGCAGTCCGTCGGAAAGCGTTTCCTCCCGGTCGGCGATGTCTGGCTCTTCGGCCATATTGTGGAAACCGTGGATTACTAGTCTGTTGAGTTCAACAGCCTGAATGGATTGCATTACTGTATAGAACCTCCTGACGATAAGCGAGTTGTACTTACGCGAGACCACCGCGTTTACCTGCCGTAAGAAACACAGAGCAGGAAGGCGCGAGGCGGCGGCGAAGTTAGCCGATAGTTACAAGGAGAAAAACAATGGGTTATATTGGTCCTTCGACGCTGTCGTGGTCGTTTTCAAGAAAGACGCATTTCGATTCGTGTAAGCGACATTACTTCTATTACCGGTTTTGGATGCAGGACGCAAAAATCAAGTGGCTGCTCTATGAGATGCGCTACATTACCACATTGACGATGATGCGTGGCGCGGTGATTCACGAAGTGATCGCGCAAGCTCTTAGGTCGCTAAAGGATGGTGTGAAGGTAACAGCCGAAGAGGCACGAAGCAACGTGACGCAGCTCCTCCGTGAGCGGTATATGGAATCGCAAAAGCGACTCTGGCACATAGACAATCGTCCTCCTGGCCGCAAAATCTCCCAGATCACCAACCTGCTCGAGCACTATTACCGCTTTCCCGATACCGTGGAGCGCGCGAAGGAAGCGCAGCAGGTGGCGTGGCATTGCATCGACAACCTTATCGGCTCCGAGCTCTGGCGTGAAATAGCCTCAAGCGACAACGACAACTGGAAAGAGATCGACGATGGCGCTTTCCCTTCGTTTGACCTGGACGGGATCAAGGTCTACGCAACCATCGACTTCGCGTATTTAGGCGACAAACCAACTATTATCGATTGGAAAACCGGCACACCCAGCGAACAGGACCGCCGACAACTGACTGTCTATTCCCTCTACGCGGAATGGAAATGGGGGTGGGTGCCGACTCAGACCCGGCTTGCCGCCGTCTACCTCCAGCCAAGATTAATGGTGGATGATTTCAGCCCTTCGGTTCAGGACGTGGCGTCAGTAAAACAGGAAGTAAAAGACAGTTTTGCCGAGATGCTGGAACTGGAACCTACCTACGGTCCCGCAAACATAGACGACTTTCCCTTGACCGAGGACACCAACCACTGTCGTTGGTGCAGATTCCAAGGGATATGCGAGGGTGCACGACGGCTCAGCGGTTGAGCAAGTAAACCCAGTAATTGAGCACTGAGGCGAAGCTAACCCAAAGCAGATAAGGCAGCATCAGCACCCTCGCTGCCTTGGAAACATCGAAGAACGCAACCGTGGTAAGCGCGATGGATGCCCATAAGAAACATATTTCTACAAGACCCCACAGTGGTGATCGCAACCCGAAGAAAATACCCGACCACGCCGCGTTCAGCACTAACTGCACCAGGAATAGGACCAACGCGGTCTTCACCCCAGGACATTGCATCCCTCTCCGCCACACAAGCCAAGCTGCTATACCCATTAACGTGTAGAGTAGAGTCCAAACGGGGCCGAAAATCCAATTCGGCGGAGTAATGGGCGGTTTACGAATATGGGCGTACCAATCCCTAATGCCGGCGAACGTAAAGATAGAACCGATCGCCCCGGCAGCTTGAGAAACCACTATCGCGGCAACGAGCTTTAGGACATCCCGCATGTGCGTCACCTCCAATGCTCTACTCTCAGCCGCCGTCGAAAAACATAAAGGCAGTGACTCGAGGCTGGAGTCCGCTGGGCGGCGGCGCGGCCATAGTAGTAATTTGTCCACCTGCCACTCATTATATCCACAAGCCCGACGCGTGTATAGTAGCGAGGTATGTAATTTTCAATCCAGTCAAATATGAGGTTGCAGGAATTGCGCTTGTCGCGCACATCCATCCACGAAGTAGGGATCGCGACGTACACAATGAAACGCGGCCTAGCCGCTTCTATCTGAGCTATCATATCCTCCTGCATTGCTTGTGCTAGTAAGTGCTTTTCCAACAAGGCGCAGGTGTATATATAGCCAGTTGCTGAACGACGGTTAGCATAGAAGCAAATTTGGGGTTCGCTGCCAAGCACAGCGATGGTATCGGAGGGCGCGCTGTGCGCACGGATGTAGTCGGCGATCTTAATCGACTCGGGAAACGGACTCGGACCATAGAGCTTGCGGACGAGATCGTGATTGGTCATCACAAATAGCGGTTGACTTTGCAAATAGATCGAGGTAACAAAGGCAAGCGCGACGAAGGCTAAGTTGGCTGTATTGGGCTTAGTCGCCAGGATCGCGCCGATTAAAAGCGAGACCACCGGCAAGAGCAAAATATAGTAATGCAGCCGAAAGTAGAGTCCGGGGCAAATAGCGGCAAATGAGAAAAACAGGAGTAGTACAATAAGTAGCCTCCACTGGCGTATGTTCGGTCTGCGCAGCGCCACCACACCGCCGACCGCAGCCGCAAGCCATATTGGCCAAATCTCCTTGACTACAAGATACGTCTGCCCTAAAAACACCTTGAGCCCGCGCGAGAGCGGGAGTTGGGAAGCGTAATCGCGCGAGTACTTGATCGTCCAAAGCCAGAACCGGTCCAGCGCTCCGCAATGCCACATCACCAGACACGTAACCGTAAACGGTATCACGATCCCTAACCCATAAACTGCGACTGAGACGAGCCGCTGCACGAGGCTTCGCCGCTTCGCCTGCACGTGCAACGCGACGTATAGCGCACCGAAAAGGGCAAACGCTGCCCCCTGCTGCTTTACCATCATCGCCGTGCCGAAAAGCAGGCCTGCAGCCAGAAGCCACGCCGGCGACCCCGTTTCTACCGCTCGGATCACCACAAGAATACCTGCCACCGCAGGAAGCAGCACAAAATGCTCCGCGTTGGCGGTCATCCCCAGCACCGGCGCGCTCACCGACAGCAGCGCATAAGCGCAAGCCGCCACCGCGCCTGCGAGCGAGTTCATCAGCCTGCGTCCGAGCAGGAAGATGAGTATGACGGTTGCGACGTTCACTGTAAGCAGGCCGAGACGGATGCCTGGAATCGTCTGCCCGAAGGCCGCCATCACTAGCGCATAGGCAGCGTAGATGCCTGGAAACTTCATGTTATAGGCGCTGACGTAAGGCGGCACACCTTGGAGTATCTGTTGGCCTATGTAGGCGTATTCGCCCTCGTCACGCTCCAAGGGCATGCTAAGGAGGCGAAGCCTTACAATCGCCGCCAGCAGCAATGCTAACGCGAGAATAAGTTTAGCGGCGCGATCGAAGCAATAACTTTTGGTAGAATCACGTTTCATAGGGCCGGACGTGCAGATGTTACCCAGCTTACGGGCGAAAACAAAACTGCCAGTAGACCCTACGATAACGTCGAAGCTAATCCGCATATTTGCCGAACCGAGGTGTGCTCTGGTATGATCTGTGTCGTACTAAACGGAGGGACGTAACAACAGTGGAAAAGACGTTTGTTATGATAAAACCCGATGCCGTAAGGCGGAGATTGGTGGGAGAGATAATCTCCCGCATCGAAAAGCGCAACCTAACAATAACGCAAATGCGTATGATCACACCCACACGTGAACTTGCGGAAAAACACTATGTCGCACACCGTGGCAAGGACTTTTTCGAGTCAACAGTTGAGTTCGTAAGCTCTGGGCCGGTTGTAGCGATGGTTGTGGAAGGCGACAATGCTATCCGGTTAATGCGCAACATGATGGGCGCACTGAACCCATTGGAAGCAGCCCCAGGCACCATCAGAGGCGATTATACGATCAGCACGCGCGAGAACTTAATTCACGGTTCCGACTCACCTGAAACAGCAGCCTACGAGATAGGGCTATGGTTTCCGGAGTAGGACGACCCATTTTAACAATCCAAGGGTAGACTAGACGCTTAGCAGTTTGATTCGGTCGGCACACGCAGGGTAGCGTGCGACGAGGTCGCTGCGGTTGCCGTGCTCGTAATCTGCAAAGTCGAAGCCCGGCGCAACGGTAGTTCCCAACAGAGCAAACTCACCGCCTGGTAGGAGCCTAGATCCCTGCCAAACCCCACGCGGAACGACGAATTGCGGCTTGTGGCCCGAAGCGATATCGTTACCCAGAATGACAGTCTCGTGCCCGCCGTCGGGTCTAAGCAGAAGCATTTCTACAGGATCGCCAAGATAAAAGTGAAACACCTCGTCGGAAGCCAGCCGATGCATCGCCGAGCAGGTGTCCGGGGTGAGCAGGTAGTAGATGGCAGTCGAGACGGAGCGTCGGCCCAGCCCTGGCACGTCGAGGAAGTCATTGCACCGGTAAGTCTCAATGAAGTAGCCGCCTTCGCTAGGATGTGGCCTTAGGCCAAGAGTTTCTATAACAGTATCCGCGTCCACGCTATTAGTCCACCATTTTAACTGCGCCCGTGTCGGCACTGCTGATAGAGAACGGTACTTTCGCTGCGGTAAGATCGCAGTTTGAAACCAGGATACCACTAGAAAGAGAACCTGACACACCCAAGAAAGTATCGGTGCCCGGATAAGCGCGGCAGTTGCAAAGCCAGGAGTCGGTAACGTGGTCGAATGCGACTACCGGGACTCCCGGAAGAGGCTTTCGTGTCTTGAAGCCGGAGACCTCTATCCTATCCACGTAGCGGCAGTTCAGCGATGCACCCTCTCTGCAATTGACCTCCACGTCGGACAGGTCTATGTCGCGCGCTGAGAACCAGAGCATCCCCTGCCGAGTATCGTTGGCGCGCAGGTTGGATACCGACACGCCGTTCACCGGCATCTCCGGCAGGCCTTCGCAAAGGAATGCGCAGTCCGCGCCTTCAACTCGGACATCTGAGATAGATATGTTGCGAAAGACGGGCGTGCCCTCGTTCACAGGCTCGGGCTTGCCTACCACGACGCGGCCCGAGTAGGCCATGCTTATAATGAATGCTTCCTTGAGCGCGCCGCGCACGATGAGATTGCTCGCGGTGATGTTCTCAACGTATCCACCACGCCCGCGGGCGGTCTTGAGCCGCAGCCCGCGCTCCGTGCCGTTGAACACACAGTTGCTAATGGCAACGTTGCGCACGCCGCCGGACATTTCGCTGCCGATCACCACACCTCCGTGACCGTTGTACATCACGCAGTTGGTAATAACTATGTCCTCACACGGCTTACCCACGCGGCGGCCGTCCTCGCCTTTGCCGGATTTGAGCGTGATGCAGTCGTCGCCAACGTCGATAGCGCAATTGTAGATGCGCACCCTACGGCAGGAGTCGGGGTTTATGCCGTCCGTGTTGGGAGAATTGGTGGGATTCCTGATTGTGACGCCGTCGATCACAACATTCTCGCAATAGATCGGATGCAGAGTCCAAGCCGGAGAGTTGGCAAGGGTAACGCCTGTAACGCGAACGTTGTGGCATTTTATGAAATTAAGCAGGCGAGGCCTTGGGAATCGACATTGTTGCGCCTTGCGGTATTCTTCTTCCTTTCCAGAAATCGGTGCGGTCATCTTCTCGGCCTGATAACACTGCCAGAGTTTATACCACTTGCGATAATTGTTCCACCACACCTCGCCCTGACCATCTATCGTGCCTCTTCCCTCGACGGTAATGTTATGTGCGTTTATTGCCGTAACAAGCGCGGCTTTGTGTTCGACCTCCACACCCTCCCAACGCCCGCGAACCGTGGGATACTTGTCATACTCAGTGCTCCCCAACAGGGTAGCGCCAGCGTCGATGTGAAGGGTAACGTTGCTCTTTAGGAATAACGGCCTGCAAAGATACTTACCTGCGGGTAAGCAAACAGTGCCACCACCGGATGCCGCGCACTTGTCTATCGCTTTTTGGACCGCCCTGGTGTCGTCGGCTTTGCCATTACCAACGGCCCCGAATGAGCGAACATCAAAGCCAGCAGAAGCCGGCAATCCAGAGAGAAGAATAACTAGCAGGAGTCCAAACGCACGGAAAACGAATCGAGAAATACTAACTCCCTGACTTCGTTTGGAGTGACCTCGCTCTGCCGGTTCCGAATAGGGCTTGGACGTATTCACAGTGCTCCTCCGAGCTATCTGAGATCGTATGACTTCATAGATTCTAATCTTTTACGCCAATCCTGCGAAGGCGCGTTTTTCACTTCGCACGCACGGATTGCTTCTGGTGTATTCAGCGCCTAGGCCAACTTTTGTTTAAGGAAGCGTATTTCGCGTTTTTTGGTTTCGGTGGCGTAGCCGTCGCACTGATAGTCCTCCCACAAGATGCCAGGCACACCGCCCTCTTCGCAGACGTTCTTAAACCACGGGTAGAGCGCGGTAAGTCGGTGCACAATCTGACCTTTTTTGGGAATGGGGAGGTTGTAATGGACTTGGTAGTCGGTGCCATATTTATCGTTGATGGCTATATCGCGCATGTTGTCAAACTGGGCAAGGTAGACGGGAACGATTCCCTGCTTTACGGCCAATGCCGTGGAGGACCAATTCGTAGAGATTGCGACCCTTGCGGCAACACTCCTCTTTAAAAGCAGTCGCCTCGACAGCCACCGGAAACGTAGCCGCCTTGCCCAGCCAAGTCAATCTGTAGCGGATGGGAACCATATCATACGCAAAGGCGCGGCGCGCGATCGCATAGCGCAGCGCAATATAGCCTACTTGGAGCTTTCCTATTTCCTTGCGACATAAACAGTATCGAGCGAGCTGGCCTGACATTTCGGCTTCGCGACGCAAAGGATCGTAAATCAAGCCGCCGTCTTCGTGAACAGGGTAACCATTTACCAGGGCGGATCTCGGCAATGACCAGCACGCACAAGGAACCGTAAGCGCCGCCAAGGCAAGTGTCACCAGCTTCACTGCGCCACCTCCGGCCCGGGTCTCGCGGATTGATCTTTCACCTAACCCCATATTCGGCTGCTGCATCGAAGTAGGCCTTCACACAATCGACAGGCAAGTCCCACGGTATGTGGTTGCCAATACAGTAGAAGTAGCCCGGCATATCTCTGCCCAAGTCGGTCATCTCCTTAACCATCGCAACGACCGCCTGGGTATCACCCGATGCCAAAACGCGGTTGTCGCCCTGACCAGCTATAATCGCATTGGGGTGTTTTCGAGCTATCTCCCGCCAATTGGTGTAGGGCTCGGATGAGATGCCGTCCGCTCCGCACGCGAGCACGTCGTCAGCTACCTCATCCACATTTCCGTCGCACACGAAGATAACCTTCTTGCCCGCTGACTTCAGCGTACCCCAGAACTCCTCGTAATACGGGTACACCATCTCTCGCAGCCAAGCCGGGCTGAACACAGGTCCGCCCTGGAAGCAAATGTCGTCGTGACAAAGCATCACCTCGATATCGGTCATCGACCACGCAGTAAGAATCTTGCGCGAGAGGTGAGCGAAGTCGCGCAGCAAGCGCTTGCACTCGTCCTTGTATGCAGCGCCTAATTCGAGAAAGTTCTCCCAGCCGAAAGTCAGCAGAGGCCACATAAATAACGTATTGTAGAATCCGCCTGGCGAAAACACGAGATCACCGTTTAGTTGCCGGCCATAATCAATACTTCTTTGAAGCTCAGCGGCCATATCCTCAACACTGACGGAGTAGTCGCGGTTCTCCACCACGTCAGCACAGCGGAGGTCGAGATGATCCAAGGGCTGGTACGAAAGCAAATCATCAATGGTTTTACAAGTATGTCCCCAGTCCCAGTGCCATGTAGTACCAGTGCCCCAGCGGACCGACCGGCGGCCGTCGGCATCTGAAAAACTGGACTCGTCGGCAAGACGTGGAATTGGGTCATCATCGCCGGGAATATATCCTACGTCCATATATGTCATCGCGTGCAAGCGCTCTCTGGCAAGTTTGGGATGCTCCCAGGGGTCGATGCCGGTTATCGCATGCTCAGCGTCGGGGCATGAGAAGTGCTCCCACATAGGGATATGATCCGTTGGCTCAAGGTTAAACGCCTTGAGCGCACGTTGTTTGTTCAATGAAACCTCCAATTACGCAATTGAATAGCTCTAGGCTACCACCATTGAACAAATGGCGTCAAGGCAGCGAACAACCGATCAGTAAGTACACAATGCCTCACTGCTCAGGGTCACAAGGAGTTGGGATAAAGTTTAAGAGGGTCGCAAGAAGCGCTAACACAGCTCCCGACGCACAGCTTCGCATATCTGGTCGACCAGTGCCTCCACCTGCGATTGATCAGGGCCTTCCACCATGACGCGAACTAGCTTTTCTGTGCCGGATGGGCGCACGACAACCCGACCGCTGTCGCCGAGCTTGAGTTCGGCGTCCTTAATAGAAGCGGCTATTACAGGGTTGGCATCCCAGCCGTCGCGGCGCTCGACACGAACGTTCTTAAGAAGCTGCGGGAACTCGGTCATCTCACTGGCGAGTTCAGAGAGCCTTTTACCAGTCATAAGCATTATGCTGATGACTTGAAGCGCGGTAACCATACCGTCCCCAGTGGTGGTATAGCGCGAAAGAATTATGTGGCCGGACTTTTCTCCACCCACTATCGCTCCCAAACGACGCATCTCATCGCTTACATAACGGTCGCCAACGGCAGTCCGCACAAGCCTCAGGTTCTCTTTGCGCAACGCAAGCTCCAAGCCGATGTTGCTCATCACAGTTCCTACCACAGTCCCCGTGGGCAATCCGCCGTTCCGGGCGTGGTAAAGTCCGTAGATGGCCATGGTGTGGTCGCCGTCTACCAACTGACCGCGCTCATCCGCTAATATCACCCGGTCCGCGTCACCATCGAACGATAGGCCCACGTCAGCGCCCACTTCGCGCACCTTAGCCTGCATAGAGCCAGGATAAAGTGAGCCGCAATCGAGGTTGATATTAATGCCGTTGGGATTGCAGTGAATGCAGTAAACTTTTGCACCAAGCTCTTCGAAAACGCGGGGCGCGATCTCGCTAGCAGCCCCATTAGCGCCGTCGATGACCAGTCTTATACCTTTTAGCGGAACGTCGCTTGTCTTCTTAACATGTTCGGCGTATTCCCATATTAGCTCGTGTCTGCGGAAGATGTTGCCCACATCAACGCCTTCGGGCCTTGGAAAGTCGTCGAAGGAATCGATCTGCGATTCTATTTCGGCCTCGATTTCGTCGGCTAGCTTGTAGCCATCAGGGCCGAAAAACTTGATTCCATTGTCCCTTACAGGGTTGTGTGAGGCCGAGATAACCACGCCAATCGCGGAGTGAGTGGAGGCTGTAAGATAAGCTACTCCTGGTGTCGGGATGACTCCAGCAAGAACAGCATCCACTCCCTGCGAGCACACGCCGGAAACCATGGCGCTTTCGAGGATGTCGCCCGAAACACGTGGATCGCGCCCGACAAGAACCTTGGTGTCTTGTTTGTGCTCTATCAGAACGTGAGCAGCCGTAGTACCGAGCTTAAGAGCCAAAAGCGGCGACAGCTCCACATTTGCCAGTCCGCGCACTCCGTCTGTGCCGAAATACCTTCCCAAGCCAACCTCCTACGATAACGATTATCAATGCAAAATCACGGAACGCTCGCTCTTGTCAGCAACAACTTCGAACGACCTGAGCGAAGGCGCAGTGATTGTTAGTCCTGAGTTGTCACGTTGACAGTAACCCTGGCCCTGCTTCGCCCGACGACTCGGACTCCGCGAGGCACCCGAAGAAATACTTCTTGCGTGACGGAGCCGGTGACTTGATCGACGCTTACTCGATCAGTGGAGATAGTACTCACACCCATCAGCATGCTCGGCTTGCCTTCCAGTGTAACCGACGCTGGTTTCACGCTCACGCTGACCACACGCGCAGGATACTTGGGCACCCCTTCGACCGTCGGGCTGACGATCACCGTCTTTGTAGCCGGCACTTCGACCAATCGCAAGCTTATTCGCACCGTATCGGGCTCCAATTTGACTCCCGAAACGACACCACCCGACGCATCCAATGGGATAACCTCGAACTGGCCGTCCACTTCACGACTATGCCCTTCACACGAAAGCGGTAGAACCACTTTGCGCACGCGTGCCACTGCCGCGCCCTTGCCGGATACCTCGATACTGCCTGGCTGGATGTTTGGCTCATAAGCGTAGCCCAAGGGGGGCGCGGAAAGGAATTTTACCTCTACCGGCAATCGCCTCCACGTGAGCGTCTCAGCCGTCACCTTAATTTTCCGAGGCGTCGAGGTGACTCGCAGTCCGTCGAGCAAGTTAGCAACCTTGACGTTGATGGGCAACGTCCGGGTGACGCGCCTACGACCCACTTGCAGCAAGCCCAGATTTACATACGCGACGATATCGTCCTTGCGCACGGAGTCGACCACTGACTTGAGTCCTTCTACGGTAACCACCACTTCCCCCGCGCTGAGATCATAAAGATAGCCTTTGGCGTGGTTCACTGTCTTGATGGGCACTGTGAAGGGCTTGCGCGAGTGGGGGTTGCGCTCGGAGTTCACATAAAACCAGAGCACGAATGCGATGCCAAGGGCAAGAAGCTTATAGCCAAGGTCGCGTTGCATCATGGCCTTCTTAGCCTCGCTCTACGAAGTGTGCCATCCACCTTACGCGCCAACTCCGACTTTCGAGGCTTATCGTCCGAGATGCCGGATATTCCTCGTAGCCAGCGAGAAAGCGTCTCTTCGTTAAGCCCGCGGTGTAGCTTACCCTCGAGGGCAAGCGAGATAGTTCCACTTTCCTCGGAAACGACCACCACAGCAGCATCGCTTTCCTCGGCAACGCCGAGTGCTGCCTTGTGGCGAGTGTGAATCATCGTGCCTACGTGGGCGCTCTCACTCAGCGGCAACGTGCACCCGGCAGCGACGATTCTGGTCCCTCGAATCACCACTGCCCCATCGTGCAATGGACTGCCTGGGTTAAAGATGGCGCCGATTAGCTCCTCGCTAACTTCGGCGTCGAGGCGAGTACCGGTTGCAATTACGTCTTCTAGGGTACCTTCGCGCTCTATAACAATCAAAGCACCAATGCGCCGTTCGCTCATCCTGCAGGCGGCGCGAACGATGGACTGTATGAGAGAGGACACATCCTCGCGCCCTACTCCCGCAAGCCCACTACTCAGACCGGCCACCTTGCCCATGTTCTCCAACACGTGCCTGAGCTCAGGATAGAAAAGTATTACAAGCGCGACCGGTCCCAGTAACAAAAACTTTTGAAGCAGGAAATTAATTGTGTGTAACTGCAGCCAATCCGTGACAAAGACCAAAAGCAGGAATATTAGCAGACCCAGCCCGATCCACCACGCTCGCTTACCTTTTGAAAGCACGATGAGCCAATATACGATATAGGCTACAAGGAGGATGTCAAGCGCGGCGGACAATAAGCTGGTCCATCCCGTGCTATGGATGTGCTGCCACATTTGCTCGATGCCCAATTTCTTCGCCCACAGTGGGTAAGGGGGAAACAAGATATAACGTCTTTGTTAGTATAGCACCCTCGCGTGAGCACGGTCAAGACAACTTTGTGCCTGTGAGTTCCTTGTATGCTCGTGATAGGATGAGCATAGTTTTCAACTATTGACAACAGGCCCTGCAGGTGATATACTACGATTATCGAACAGGTAATAATACCTATGCACATTAGATGGCAGTCGGGGTCAAGGACTGACCCCAATCGGCCCTGGGAGGCGGAAGGATGCGGCTCACCGCCGGGGCTGGAACAACGGGGGCTCCAGGCGCGGGGTTCAAGCCCAGTGCGCCAAAGTACTAGCTAAAGCTACGTTACGACAATCTTCGTGTTTCGGGCTGTCGCACCGCCCAAGATGACAGCCATCCTCGACCTAATCACCTCGAGTATCGAGTTACGGTATCTTTTGACGGTATTAGTGTCGATGGAGTCGGCAAATGGTGCGCGGTTTCCCTGTATGATGCCTATATTAAGATGGACAGTTATAGTGGGGAGGGAGAAAGGAGCAAGCGTATGGAAACCGAGCCGCAGGAAGACATTAACCAAGAGCGCGTAGTCAGCTTGACCAAACGCGAAATCGAGGTGTTGCGCCACGTGCTTGAAGGCAAGTCCTCAAGAGAAGTAGCCGCCACGCTGTTCTGCAGCAAGAGAACAGTAGACTTCCATCTGGCAAGGATTTACGAAAAGCTGCAGGTTTCTAACCGGGTGCAGGCAATGCGCCGCGCGGCTTTGCTCGGACTAGTAGAGGTTACCGCAGCTCGATCTTCTGAGAGTTGACAAAGTATTAACGAAGCGATGTCTCCGCCTTAGTGGAGGCGCGTGGATACCCCGCAAAAAGTAGGAGTTTAGTGTGCTGCTATTGATGGCTACCTATTCTTACCGATCCCCAGGACGACAGGTGGGCTATCTTACGACCGCGTTTGTGCCACGTTTGATTCGTCAGTCTTCATTGGCTTATCCATTCCATTAACTATCCACAACCTGTCGATCCCCCTACCAGCACTACGACGCAACCTCAATCACGCGGACCGCGACACCCGCTTCACTTAGCCTTACCTGTGAACAAGTGTCAATCACCATAACAGATGATGTCTCAGTGCCAACAGCGACAGCAATTGTTTTATCAAAGCACAACTTCCCATTGGTGACTAGGCGAAAGTGCCTGAAAATATGCACTCGGAAGCATCAGCAGTTGAGTGGAAACTCAAACCTGGGCGAAGCGGGCCTTCATTTTAGCGAAAGCCTTGGCAAGGACTTCTAGGATTTCTTCGACCTCGGAGACTATCCTGGGACCGGATGGGTTGATGGAGACCTTGTCGGGCTCGAAATAGTGGCGTCGGTAGGCACGCCTCAGATCCAGGCACATCTGCTGGCTGATTCGGACGCCGTGGCCAAAGCGAATCTGTATCTGGTGGAGAAACATGCCAATGCTGGCAATGCCAAGCTCGTAGCATCGCAAACGCATTCGGAGAATCGCGAGCATGTTCCATACGGGCCTGGGTGGGTCGCCGAAACGATCCTCTAACTCATCCTGGACAGCCTGCACATCCGCGACACTCCGCACCGCAGCCATCTTCTTGTAGAACAGAATGCGGTGAGCATCGTTGGGTATGTAGTCGTGGGGAATGTAGGCATCAACCGGCAAATCCACCGGCGGCAGCTCAATTTCCTGGGTTTCCTCGCCTTTCATTTCCGAGACCGCTTTGGCAAGGAGCTGGCAGTAGAGGTCGAACCCTACGGCTGCCATCTGCCCGCTCTGTTCCACCCCAAGTAGGTTACCCGCTCCTCTGATTTCCAAATCGCGCAAGGCAATCCGGTAACCGCTTCCGAGTTCGGTGAATTCGCGTATCGCCGCCAGACGTTTCTCCGCAACGTCGGAGAGCGACTTATCCGGCCTGTATAGCAAGTAAGCATAGGCCTGTCGATCCGACCGCCCCACCCGCCCGCGAAGCTGATAGAGCTGTGCTAGGCCGAGCTTGTCCGAGTCGTTAATGATTATTGTGTTGGCGTTAGGAATATCCAAACCGCTTTCAATAATCGTGGTGCAAACAAGCACGTCAAACTTGTGCTCGTAGAAGTCCATCATCACCCGCTCGAGCTCGGATTCAGGCATCTGGCCGTGTGCAATATCGATTCGAGCATAAGGCACCAGCTTTTGCACCTGATCAGCTACGTGGCCTATGTTCTCGACACGATTGTGAACAAAAAAGACCTGTCCACCACGGTCGAGCTCGCGAACGATGGCCCCGCGAACTATGTCGGCCTCTGCCTCTCGCACGAAAGTCTTTATAGGCATGCGGCCTTCCGGCGGGTCGTTGATAATACTCATATCGCGGATTCCGGCAAGCGACATATGCAGCGTGCGGGGGATCGGAGTGGCGGTCATCGTGAGTACGTCCACGGTCTTTCTTAGCTGTTTGAGACGCTCCTTATGGCGAACCCCAAAGCGATGCTCCTCGTCGATGATTAGAAGGCCTAGGTTGTGGAACTCGACGTCTTTCGAAAGCAGTCTGTGGGTCCCTATGGCTATGTCCACGGTGCCGTATTTGAGTCCCTCGACTACTGCGAGCTGTTCCTTACGTGAACGGAACCGCGAAAGCATACCGATTGTGATAGGAAACGCCGCAAGCCGCTCGGAGAAAGTGTTAAAATGTTGCTGGGCAAGTACCGTGGTCGGGCAAAGCACAGCCACTTGTCTGCCCTCGTGGACAACCTTGAACGCAGCACGTATGGCAACCTCGGTCTTTCCGTAGCCGACGTCGCCGCAGATGAGTCGGTCCATTGCCTTCTGATCTTCCAAATCGCGCTTGACGTCCTCGATGGCAGCGAGTTGGTCTGGTGTCTCAGTGAACGGAAAGGCAGCCTCCATTTCCTGCTGCCAGGGACTATCAGGGCCGTAGGCATGCCCGCCAAGAGCTTGCCGCCAGGCATATAGCTCAACAAGCTCCTTGGCGACCTCCTCAACGGCTTTTTTGACACGCTTGGTAGTTCGCGCCCACTCGCTGCCGCCAAGCCGATGAACGACTGGCGGCGTGCCTTCGCCACCGATGTATTTTTGCACTCGGTCGATCTGCTCTGTGGGCACGTAGAGCTTGTCGGAGCCGGCGTATTCCAATAACAGGTATTCACGTTCGACTCCTTGGGTGAACAACTTATGTATACCGCGATAGTAGCCGATCCCGTGGTTCACGTGGACCACGTAGTCACCCTCCTTGAGGTCGAGCACACTGGAGATGGGAACACCCTCGTGCGACGGCCTGCGTAGCCGATGCAAGCGGGTGGCACCAAATATCTCGGAGTCCGTAAGCACCATCAGGCCAGCGTCGTTGACCTTAAATCCCGAACGCAGAGGAGCGTGCGCCGTATAGGCACCAGGTGTGAGCGAAACGACTTGGTTTAGAGGCGCGCTGGTAACCTCGAACTCGTTGAGGATCTCCATCATACGCTTGTCCTGCGCAGAAGCAATAACTACGCACAGGTCATGGCCAATCCAGGTGCGTATCTGGTCCACTGCTGCCTCGAGTCGGCCACCGAACGGCTCCATTGGCGCGGAGTCGATCTGAATGACGTGGTCGGGCCGCGCCCAAGAGACAGGTCTGGCAAGGAGAGTGAACGAGACGGCCTGATGGTCGCGGAGTGTCCTGCTAAGCGTTGTCTCGAACGGCACGTGCTGCCGCTGCATTGTGGCCAAGAGGAGACCGCGGCCTGCGCGATTAATCAGGGTTTCGTTAAGCTTTCCCTCGTGCTGCTCCCACTGGCTCTTGAGCTGGCTCGGCTCGTCAAGCACAATAAACGCATCCGACGGAAGATAGTCGAAGATTGCCACCTCGTCTGAGTATATGTAAGGTAGGTAGAACTCAATATCGTCAAAGTAGCCCTGGTTTTCAAGGCCTGCTATTGCATCCTCGACGTGCTCGCGCAAGCGCTTGGCGGCTTCCTTATCCTCAGTGTTGTCAAGGCTTTCGGACTGCGCGTCCAACTCTTGACGAATCCGAGCGACAGCGCGGGCAGTATTTTCCTCGGTAAGCAACACCTCACGCGCAGGCAGAATAGTCGCCGACTGAATCTTGTCGATGGAGCGTTGGCTGGCGCTATCAAAATGCCGAATGCTGTCGATCTGGTCGCCAAAGAGCTCGATGCGCAATGGGTCGTCTTCATTAGAGGCGTAAACGTCCACCAATCCGCCGCGTCTGCTAAACTCGCCGTGGCGGTCCACGATATCCGTGCGCTCGTATCCCATTTTGACTAACTGCAAGCAGAACTCGTCCAGGTCGAGCTCGTCACCGACCGTAACTGTCGCGTAGGACTGCCTTAGCACATCCTTTGGCATAGTCCGGCGGAGAGCTGCATTTATAGGCGCCACTATCACCACCTCGCGACCAGCCAAAAGCGCCTGAAGCGAGCTCATACGCTCGCCGATAACACCGAAGTCGGGCGGCCCATCCTCAAAGATCAGAGAATCGCTGGGCGGATAGAAGAGCACCTGCTGGGCGAGAATGCCGTAGTATGTCAAGTCTTCGGCGATGCGTTCTGCCTGCTCGTAGGTGAAAGTAAGCACGAGCATGGTGCGCCCAAACCTCCTGAACAGCCCGGCTACAATCCAGCCTTTGGCGGAGCCAGCGAGTCCTTCGAGCTGAACCAACTTGCCGCCGGCATCCAGGTAACCTGCCATTTCCTTAAACTTAGTGTAGTCGTCGGTCAGATCAATCAGTTTCTCAAGCGCCATCTGCGGCTCCTCGGCTGCCGAACCGTACATAGCCCCTAAGGGCTTTGGCCGGATATACGGGTTATCGCCAAAGCCCTGACTGGTCCGGTATTCGATTCCCACGCTCTCATCTTAACTATCGGTCAGCGTGAGTGTCAAGGTCAGGAGCGATCTGGTTAGCCACCGGATAGGGGACACCGAAAAGCAGATGATGGGTACAGTAAAACGGAGATTTGGGTTTGCGTGGTGAATCCAGGCCAAGTTGGTCAGGCCCATTCCCCTGCCGCGGACAATGGACGGCCCTCCTTGACGTATTGATTGAATACTATCTCGTGGTCGGTCGAAACCACAGATATTGCTGTCAGTGCCAAGGCTGCGAGACTTTTTCCGCTTTTGTGCATGTCGCCGACGTCGCTGCACGCAAGCGGTTTTCATCTGCTATAATAGCTCGCGGAACTACGACCAAGGGAGCGCAAGTTGAGCGTTGATATAGCTGCTGTTGTTATGGCTGCGGGCAAGTCTACCCGAATGAAGTCTGCACTGCCCAAAGCCGTTCACCCAATATGTGGCAAACCGGTGACTCGCTACGTGATCGACGCATGCAAAGCGGCGGGTATCGACACGATCATAGTGGTCATTGGACACGAGGCGGAGGCCGTGAAGTCAACTCTTGGCAATGACGTCTCTTACGCCTACCAGGCCCAACAACTCGGTACCGGCCATGCCTGCCGAGAGGCTATGCCGTCCGTGCATGAATCAGCAAAAGACGTATTGGTACTGCCCGGTGACACGCCACTTATCACTCCTCAAACTTTATCCAAACTCATTGCAACGCATTGCGCAGAGGGCAACGCAGCCACATTACTGACTGCAGTTTTGGAGGACCCGGCATCTTACGGGCGCGTGATTCGGGACGCCTCCGGTGCAGTGCTGAAGATACAAGAAGCGCGAGACGCCAACCCGGAAACCCTTGCTATCCACGAAATCAACACCTCCATTTACTGCTTCCGACGAAATCTATTGGAAGCAAAGCTAGCTGAGCTCAAATCCGACAACGCGCAGTCAGAATACTACCTCACCGACGTCATTGAGCTTTTGAACCGTGACGGGGAACGCGTGGGCGCTGTAACTGCCTCGGATGCCCGGGACACTTTAGGCATCAATAACCGAGCGGAGCTTGCCGAGGTGGCAGCGATCGTACGGGCACGTATCAACAAGGCTCATATGCTTGCCGGTGTTACAATTGTGGACCCTGCAACCACTTACATAGATATAGACGTCAAGATAGGCCCCGATACGGTTATAAAGCCCTGCAGTGTGATCGAAGGCGCAAGTGTCATCGGCTCTGGCTGCGAGATCGGTCCGTTTGCCCACTTGACCGGGGTAACTATCTCCGATGGCGCGAAGGGGGTGCGGAGCGGTGAATGATCTCAAACTATTCTCGGGCACCGGGAACCCAGAGCTATCCAAGAGAATAGCCCAGGAGCTGGGGATACCGGTCGGCGAGATGACGCTGAAGAAATTCTCCGACGGCGAGATTCGCGTGCAGGTGGAACAAAGCGTGCGCGGCGATGACGTTTTCCTCGTTCAACCAGGTTCCAATCCGGTGAACGATAACCTTATGGAACTGCTCATTATGATCGACGCCTTCCGCCGCGCCTCTGCAAGGCGTGTGAACGTGGTGATGCCCTATTACTGCTACGCACGGCAAGACAAGAAAGTGAAGCCTCGGGAACCGGTAACGGCCAAGCTGGTAGCAAACCTCATCTCTACTGCCGGGGCATCGCGATTGCTCACGGTAGACCTTCACGCGGCGCAAATTGTCGGCTTCTTCGACCTACCAGTAGATCATCTTTACGCCGGACCAATTATCGCCGATTACTTAAAGAAGGAAATCGTCGGGCCGGAGAACTCGGTTGTAGTAAGCCCGGATGTGGGAGGTGTGCCGAGAGCCACAGCGCTAGCGGAAAGCTTGGGCACTCCACTTGCCATTATCGTTAAGCGTAGGCCGGAGCCCAACAAGTGCGAGGTAACGGAGCTCATTGGTGATGTGCAAGGACGAACCGCGATTATGTTTGACGATATGATCGACACAGGCGGATCAGTAGTCAACGGCACGTTAGCCCTGATGGAACGGGGCGCGAAGGAGGTTTACGCTGCCTGCACGCACGGCGTGTTGTCGGGCAATGCCACGGACCGGATTTTGGCATCGCCGGTGAAGAAGCTTATTATTACCGATACGATTCCACTACCCTTCGAAAAACGTGATTCGAAGATTGATGTCGTTTCAGTGGCTGGGCTGTTGGCAGACGCAATTAAACGAATCCACGTCGAGGGTAGCGTGAGCGAGCTGTTCAGCTCCAACTGGAAAGGTCGCACGTGAAGCTGATAGTTGGGCTGGGTAACCCGGGCAGGAATTACGCCCATACCAGACACAATGTCGGCTTCGACGTAGTGGACATCCTGGCGCGTCGCTATCACACCAAGGTGCTGGGCAGGCAGTGCAGGGCATTGGTCGGCTGCGTCAAGATAGGCGACGAAAACGTGCTGCTGGTTAAGCCACAGACGTTTATGAACGACAGTGGGTTGGCGGTTGGTCAAATTGCCGGCAAACACGGTATAGAGCCCAAAGACGTAATTGTGATCTATGACGACATTGACTTGCCGTTGGGGCGGATTCGACTGCGGACGAAGGGATCGTCCGGCGGTCACAAGGGAATGAAAAGCATTATCACTCATCTCCAGTCGGAGGACTTCCCACGTCTGCGCATTGGTATAGGCCGACAGGGCGATGTAGTCGACCATGTCCTTTCGCGCTTCAACCGCCAAGAGCGAGCAATAATAGAAGTGGCCCTGGAACGCGCCGCAGACGCTGTGGAGGCTCTCCTCAAGGATGGCGTGCAATCGGCGATGAATCAGTTTAACAAGATAGAAAACAACGATTGACGAGGTTTGGTATGGCTATTAGGTTCGGATCGCTGCCGATATCGCTAGATATAAAGTATCTCGCGCCCGACGTGACTGAGGAAATGTTGAAATCCCGGTTTGGCCAGTTGGAGCGTGTGGACGAGATGCTGAGATCCCGCAAATGCGCTGGCGGAGAAATGACCGGCTGGATTGAGCCGGATAGCATTTTAACGGCTGATGAGATGTCGCGGCTTAAATCAACCGCGAGGCGGCTTGCGGAAGAAACCGATGTGCTGTTGGTTATCGGTGTCGGTGGCTCGTATCTCGGGGCTAGGGCGGTGATCGAAGCCCTGGGAGACAACCCTGACCGCGTAGTATATGCAGGGCAAAACATATCCGCGCACTACACCGCTCGCCTGCGCAGGACACTTAAGGGAAAGCGAGTGGCGATAAACGTTGTCTCCAAATCGGGAACCACAACGGAGCCTGCAATAGCTTTTCGCGTACTGCGAGATCTGGCAGGGTCTGATGCCGCGAAGAAGATTGTCGCGACCACCGATGCCAACAAGGGCGCTCTGCTGAAGCTGGCGAGGAAAGAGGGCTACGAGACATTTGTAGTTCCGGACGACATCGGCGGGCGGTACTCGGTGCTGTCGGCTGTCGGCCTGCTGCCCATTGCCTACGCTGGCGTGGACGTGGATAAGCTGGTTGCGGGAGCGGTGGAGTGTGCCCAGCACTGTGTTAAGCAGAAGCCCGATGACAACCCCGCCTACTACTATGCAGCCGCCCGCAATGTGCTCTACCATCAAGGGTTCAACGTGGAGATTCTAGCTACGTTCGAACCTCGATTGCACTACTTGGCGGAGTGGTGGAAGCAGCTCTACGGCGAGAGCGAGGGCAAAGAACACTGCGCACTGTGGCCGGACTCGGTAGACTATACTACCGACCTGCACTCGCTAGGCCAGTATGTTCAGCAGGGAAGACGGATTTTGGCGGAAACGTTCTTGACGATAGAGACCGGCGAGCCGGTGGTAAGGGTACCATCAGATCAGGACGACGTGGATGGAATGAATTACCTTGGGAATAAGCTGTTAAGCTTTGTAAACTCGAAGGCATATCTAGCGACGGCTCGGGCACATCGTGACGGCGGGGTACCGAACCTCTCTATACTCGTGAAAAAGCTCGACGCTCGTGGTCTAGGTTGCCTGATTTATTTCTTCGAACTCGCCTGCGCGCTAAGTGGGCTAGCTCTCGGCGTGAACCCTTTCGACCAGCCCGGCGTCGAGGCATACAAGAAGATTATGTTCAAACTATTAGGAAAACCAACGTAGGCGGTATAATCGACAGGCGTGTTGGCCTCTAGATCCGAAAAGATGTGGCCGCACGCCTACGCTGAAGCGAAATTAAGCATTCAGTAGACTCGTCTTTCCGAGTAGACTGCTAGCCTAGCGAATAATCCGGCGTTGTGTGCAAGGCAGGTTGGAGAAACAGATTCGCTTGTTTCGGTTGGAATGATAGCGCTTAAGAAGCAAAGCGAGTTGACGTTCCCCGGCGTCTTGACAACCTCCAATCTGCGCGGTAATATCCAGATGAAATGGCAGCAACGATTGCTCCCCTCGATAGCCGTAAACAAACCATACTTAAGGCCGTAGTCGACGACTACGTGCGCACGGCTGAACCTGTCGGCTCGGCCGGAATCATGGCCCGCTACCAGCTAGGAGTTAGGTCGGCCACCATTCGCAACGAGATGGCTGAACTTTCTGAGATGGGCTACCTTCGGCAACCACATACCTCCGCAGGGCGTGTGCCCAGCGACCTGGGGTATAGGTTCTACGTTGACTGGCTGATGGGCGCGGCAGGTATTCCGAGCTCGGAAGCGAATCAAGCCCGGGAAAAACTGACGCCCAGGAGCGAGATTGATTTGGTTATCGAGCAAACCTGTCGGATTCTGTCGCAGCTTTCACGATACGCCTCAATCGCTACGCGACCGCAGCTCAAGGACGACCATATAAGCCACGTTACCATATCTCAGCTCGGTGCAACGAAGTTGCTTGCGGTACTGGTTCTCGACAGCGGACGGGTCCTCCACGACGTACTAGAGCTACCTGCGCAGTGCGGCAAGCTCGACCCCACCGCTGCCGCCAACTTCCTAACGCAAAGGCTCGCTGGCAAGACACTGGGAGATGCCGCGTCGATGGATCAGACAGAACCCGACGCAGTGTATTTTGACGAACTTTGGGAGGATATGCGCGATTTCCTGGCTCGGGAGTGCGAGGCCGCAGAAAACGCAGAAGTCCACATTGAGGGGGCCAACTACATAATTCAGCAGCCGGAGTTTAAGAAGCTTGATCGCCTGGAAGCGCTGCTGTCGGTACTCGAGGAGCGCAGCGCGCTGTATAAGCTCTTCTCTTCCGTCTATCTCGGGCCGGGCGCTACAGTAATCATTGGTTCCGAGAACCCGATAGGCGTGATGAGCGATTGTAGCTTTGTGGGAGCCAAGTATCGGATCGGTCGTCGCGTGGCCGGCACCATCGGGGTGCTGGGACCGACTCGAATGGATTACCGCCGCGCTGTTGGGGCCGTCGAGTTCATGGCCGCTAACCTAGGCGACGTCCTCACCTACCTTGCGATGGTCTGACTACGCCCCCATTTCAGGAGCCATCGCCCAAAGTGGTTTCGCAAGCGTAACCATTTCGGGACAGAGTTCCCAAACACCGGCAACACAGGCAATTTTCATTCATTGGTAGCGGGCACGAAGGTGTGCAGCAAATCGGCACAGGAGAGTGGCGTGTATATATCCGAGAAAGCAAAACAGATAAGTCCGTCGCCGACGCTGGCGATATCCGCAAAGGCGAAACAGATGCAGGCCGAGGGAATTGACGTAGTGAACTTCGGCGCGGGCGAGCCCGACTTCGACACACCCCAGCACATCAAGGACGCCGCTGTTGAGTCACTTGCAAAGGGCTTCACAAAATACACCCCGACGGCGGGGACCATTGAACTCAGGAAGGCAATCTGCGAAAAGCTCAACGCGGAAAACGGCCTCGAGTATAAGCCCAGCGAAATCATAGTCTCCCTTGGCGCCAAGCACTCCATTTATAATGCCGTACTGGCGACAATAAACCCCGGCGACGAGGTGATCGTGCCTGCGCCTTATTGGGTCAGCTACCCCGAGATAGTGAAAATGGCCGACGGCAAGATGGTAGTGATCGACACCGACGAGTCCACCGGCTTCACCGTGCCCATCGACCGACTGCGCGCGGCGGTAACCCCAAGAACCCGTATGCTCATATTGAACAGTCCGTCGAACCCAACCGGCGGCGTCTACGATCGCAAGCAGATCGAGCAGATCGCCGAGTTAGCCGTAGAGAAAGGCTTCTACGTGCTTTCCGACGAGATCTACGAAAAGATCATCTACGATGGGCGCGAGCACGTAAGCATCGCCTCGCTTGGCGAGACGATCAAGAAGCTCACCATCACCGTGAACGGCTTCTCCAAGGCGTTTTCGATGACCGGATGGCGTCTGGGCTATGTGGCCGCAGAGCAAGAACTGGTGGACGCAATGGAGGCAATACAAAGCCACAGCGCGTCGAACCTGGTCTCGTTCACTCAGCCGGCGGCGGTCGCGGCGCTCACAGGCCCGCAGAACGTGGTGACGGATATGGTAGCCGAGTTCGACAAGCGCCGCAAGTATATCGTCTCACGCTTGAACGCCATCGACGGCATCTCCTGTGCCACTCCCGGCGGCGCGTTTTACGTATTCCCGAATGTCTCCGGTCTTTACGGCCGCCGATTCCGGGGTAAGCAGATAGCGAACTCCGATGATTTCGCCGATTTCGCTCTCGCGGAGGCGAAGATAGCCATTGTGGCCGGGAGCGGTTTTGGGGCGGATAACTACGCGCGCATATCCTACGCCACCTCGATGGCTAACATTGAGAAAGGCATGGACTGTCTCCAAGAGGCCGTCGCGAAGCTGGAATAGGCTCAAGGTCCGCGTATGATAACCGATACCAAGGCGCTGCAACAAATCGCGAGGAAGCTTCAGGTCGATATACACGACTACACCCTCCTGCGGCAGGCCCTCACGCACAGGTCGTTCCTGGGCGAGTCCGCGGAGGCGATGTCCAATGAGAGGCTGGAGTTCCTGGGTGACTCGGTGTTGGGAATCGTGGTCGCGGAATACCTCTACAGCAAGTTCCCTGAGCGCGCCGAGGGCGACCTGGCCAAGGCGAAGGCGGTAGCGGTGAGCGAGCCGGTGCTTGCGGAGAGTGCCAGAGCATTGGGCCTTGCTGACATGATACTGATGAGCACGGGCGAGGAAGCCAGCGGCGGGCGAAAGCGCCTGTCGATACTGGCAGATGCTTTTGAGGCGCTTGTGGCCACTATCTATTTGGATTGCGGCCTGGAGGCGGCGCGGCAGTTTGTGCTGAGGGCGTTGGAGTCGATCCTGCTCGATATAGAGCGCAAGGAGCACAACAGGGACTACAAGACCCTGCTCCAGGAGCACACGCAGGGGCTGCACAAGAAGGCTCCGTCTTATGTCGTAGTGATGGAATCCGGCGCGGACCACGACAAGACCTTCACCATCGAAGCAAGGCTCGGCGAGGAAGTGCTGGGCCGGGGCGAGGGTAAGAGCAAGAAGCAGGCCGAGCAGGCGGCGGCGCTCCAGGCGCTCGAAGGCATCAAAAAGAGCAATTAGCTTGTTACTAGGGGGATGAGATGACCGATCCAAGAGCTGAGATCGGAGTCTTCGGCGGCTCCGGCTTCTATTCTCTGATGGATGATTTCCGCGAGGTGAAGCTGGACACCCCCTACGGCGCGCCCAGCGATACGATAACGATTGGCACGATAGCTGGCAAGCAAGTGGCGTTCCTGCCTCGCCACGGCAAGCATCACCAGCTTCCTCCCCACATGATCCCCTACCGCGCGAACATCTGGGCGATGAAACAGCTCGGTGTGACTCGCATCATCGGGCCCAACTGCGTCGGCAGTCTGCAGGCAGATATCAGGCCAGGCGATTTCGTGGTTTGCGATCAGTTCGTTGACCGCACTTCTGGCCGCAAAGACACGTTTTACGACGGCCCCGTAGCTACCCACATCTCATCCGCCGAGCCCTATTGCCGGGTTCTTCGCAAACTGGCAGTCGAGATTGGGCGTGAGCAGGGCATCAACATGCACGACGGCGGCACCTGCGTGGTGATTCAGGGTCCACGGTTTTCGAGCCGAGCGGAGAGCCAGTGGTTCACGAGGATGGGCTGGCATGTAGTGAACATGACCCAGTACCCCGAGTGCATCCTTGCGATGGAACAGGAGATCTGCTACGTCAACATAGCCCTCATCACCGACTACGATGTGGGCATAGTGGCCGAGGGCGGCGCGGAGCCGGTGAACGCGGCCGAGATCGTGAAGGTCCTCGAAGCCAACAACGAGCGTGTGAAGAGGCTGATCATGGAGATGGTGAAGCGCATACCCGATACCCGTGACTGCTCCTGCGCCAGCGCTCTTAAGTTCGCGAGATTGGAGTAGCGGCCAGCGCTACGCCTTATCGTCTATTACGGCAATTGTTGTGCTGACGACGCTATCTTGATTCATCTGAGAGCCTCCCTTTGGCCCGCACGGTTCAACCTATTCAATTTGGGAAGTGTCATTCCGACCGAAGTGGAGGAAATTGTTTCGGCGCACGCTAAACACCAAAGCTGGCCTCTCGGCTCCGCTAGTGCTCCTCTCGAGGTGATGGATTCAGTGAATATCAAACAGTCTCTGTCTTGTTTAGTGCGCCTACAATGTGCTATCCTGTAGCGGCTGTTATGGCCAATAACGCGGCAGCAAGCGTGGTTCTACGGAACCTCCAAGATCAGCCGCGAAGGGGGAACGCGTAGTGATTGTCGTTCAAAAGTATGGCGGTAGTTCAGTCGCCACTACTGAGAAGATCGCAGCCGTCGCCGCACGTATCGCCGACCGCGCAAAGACCGCGCAGATGGTGGTTGTGGTCTCCGCGATGGGAGACACGACGGACGAACTGATCAGCATGGCGAAAGCGCTGTGCGCAATGCCCGATGACCGAGAAATGGATAAGCTGCTTTCAACCGGCGAGCAGGCTTCCAGCGCGCTGATGGCTATAGCGCTGCACGACCTGGGAGTGAAAGCTGTTTCACTCACTGGAGGGCAGGCCGGAATCATCACGGAGAAAACACCGGGCAAAGCGCGAATCCTCAAGATCGATGTCAAGAGGCTTAAAGACGAACTCAACAGAGGCAACGTGGTAGTGGTGGCCGGTTTCCAAGGAATTACCGAAAACGCAAGCTGGGCCGATATCACCACACTTGGCCGCGGCGGGTCCGATACGACAGCCGTAGCCCTCGCAGCAGCGCTTAAGGCCGACAGTTGCGAGATCTACACCGACGTCGACGGCGTTTTCACCGCCGACCCGAGGATTGAGCCCAATGCCCGCAAGCTCTCAACAATTTCCTACGAAGAAATGCTTGAAATGGCAGGCCAAGGTGCACGGGTAATGCACTCGCGAGCAGTCGAGCTCGGACAGATCTACGACGTCGAGATACTCGTTGCCAATAGCACGAGAAACGTGCCTGGCACGTTGATCAAGAAGGAGGACCCCGATATGGAAGTACGCAACCCGGTTAGAGGGATTGCTCATGATACTGACGTTACTCGTGTGACCATCGTCGCCGTGCCGGATAAGCCCGGCATCGCCGCGCGCATATTCCATGCGGTCGCCGAGGCAAATGTAAACGTTGACGTGATCGTGCAGAACGTCAGCTCAGAAGGCCACACTGACGTATCGTTCACCGTCTCCGACGCTGACTACGACAAGGTGATGAAAGCTCTTGAACCGGTTCTGCCGGAACTAGGAGCACGCGAAGTCAAGACTGACCAGAATGTAGCCAAGGTTTCTGTGGTCGGCAGCGGCATGCGAAGCAGCCCCGGCTACGCGGACAGTATGTTCCAGGCGCTAGCCGCCGAAGGCATCAACATCCTCTCCATCACCACTAGCGAGATTAGGATCACCTGTCTGATTGACCGCAGTATGGTGAAGCAAGCCGTAAGAGCGTTGCACAAGACGTTTGAACTGGAAAAGGCTTAGTCAATAATCAACGGGGGCCCGCCTTAAGACGGCCCCCGTTTAGGTGCGATAATTTCTTGCGGATCTGCCAGATCAGCATTCCCTAAATTCGTTACTTGGAGCGAAGCACCGTCGAAGTACGGAACTATGTGTTGATAGCAAGGATACGTCGGAACAAAAGATTTTTCGCTTCTGTCAGAATGATGGTCCGCCGAAAATGAACAAATTTCTCCCGAAATCTATATCTATCTACTAATTAACCAGTCACCACCCGAGAGGTAACAATTGATGGGTTTCTTGGCCAGGAGGCGGTTCCTCTTCCACTCGCGTCCGTTGTTTCGTACCTGTGAGATCATCTGCAACCATGCTGCACGTATCCTCGGCGTAAGTGGGCACCACAGCAATGCTCTGGCCAAGCTCAACGAACGCCGCAAACAGTGCCAGCGGGTGCTTAACCGCATTGGACAATCGCACGACCACGTCTGCGCGAAGTGCAGGGGCAAGTGTTGCGGCGGCGCGAGGGAACGGGACGCTTTCACCGACCGCGTGCTTCAGGTGCCCGACACTCCTCACCGCAGCGCACGCCGGGTCTCTGGTCGCATGCCTGCCTATGAAATCATGGCTCCAAACGAAGCCGAGCGTGCGTCACGCTGCGATCTTCAACCAGTTGCCGGATACTGCCCCGAACTCACCAACCAAGGCTGTCGCCTGCCCTATGAACTGCGCCCCATGCAATGCACTGCTTATTTCTGCAAGGCAACAACAGAAGAACTCACTGATTTGGAGTGTTCAATTGGCGTGAAGGCTGTGATCGGGCTGATGCAGGTGCAGATGCGAATAGTCGGGTTGGCACTGCGGTCGCGCCTATCACTCGGCAAGCCTGACTAAGGGGCGCTTGCCGATGTCAAAGCCTGTAGACCACCAGCGGCCCGATACGCATCAAAAGTCTTGCGCCGTGTGGAATCAGGGCAGCATCGCGCACTTGTGCGACAACCAGCGCCTCCCGACTTTTCCGCATTCGTATTCGCAGCGCCTCGGGCGTGATCTGCCTGATAGGCTGGCGCGCATAGAAAGCTATCGCCGGGCCGGCCTTTTTGAGATCGACGGCATAGATTGTGCCTTGCCAGTCTCTCAGTGCTCGGCCAATCGTCGCTGGCGGCTCCGCTAGTGTCTTCGAAGCTGAAGGTAACCCCAATCCGGTAGCTGCCAATGTGAACAATAGCATAGACGCAGCTAGCGCGGCAAACGCTTGGGTCGGTCTCCGCAAGCGATTCAATATCAGAGCGGCAACCGCTCCAACGGCGAGCGCCGAGCCCATGCACATTAGGGCCGGACCCAGCCCTGGAATAGGCTGCGGGAGATAGCGCAGAGCCACAAACATCCCCCCGAATATCGCCACTGCGACCAGCGCCGCAGCACCAAGAACCCTGCGCGTCGTCTGCGGACACTGATCGGCTCCGGACCACAACGCCCCCACCAACAGCGCCGCCGATGGATACATAGGGAAGATGTAGGTCGGCAGCTTGGATCTAAACGCCGAGAATATCACGAACACCACCGCTACCCAAACCGCCGCAAACAGCACCGCCTCGCCTCGATCGTCTTCGGGTTGCAGACGAATTAGACGCAGCGACGCGGCTGGAAGCATCACGCTCCACGGAAAGAAACCCGCAAGGAACACCGGCGCATAGAACCAAAAGGCCTGATTGTGCTGAAAATCTTGGCCAAGCGCCCGCTGCAAGTTCTGATGAATCACAAACTCCCCGAAGAACGTGCCTCCGCTTTTGATTTGCACCATCACAAACCACGGTATGGATATGATGAACATCAGCACGGACCACGCTCCCCACGCACCGGGAAACGGCTTGGACTTTCGTCGGAGGAGCAGGAACAGCCCAGTCACCGCTGCGATCACCACGACGCCTGCGGGTCCTTTCGTAAGCACGGACAACCCCGCCGCCGCCCAAGATCCCGCATATCCCCAGTTACCTATCTTACTTTGATAAGAAAGCAGAAACAGGCCCAGCGAGACAGTGATCCACAGAGCGAAGAGACCGTCAAGTGAGCAAAGTCGCGCCATTGCCACAGTAAGCATATTGGCAGCAAGGGCAAACGCAGCAAAGCCGGCCGATCTGCGATCGAACAGACGAGCAGCTAGCCAATAGGTGAAGAACGCCAGTGCGGTCACAGCCAGCGCTGATGGGAACCGAACCGCGAAAGAGCTGACGCCTAAACCGGCCATCGAAGCCGCTTGCAGCCAGTATGCAAGAGGCGGTTTATCGAAAAAGAACTCGCCGTTGACCCGAGGTATTACGAAATCGCCCGACGCCAACATCTCGCGTGAGCATTCGGCGTAGAGGGACTCGTCCAGCCCTATCAGCGGAACCACTCCAAGCCGCCAAAAGAACGAAGCCAAGCAAAACCCACCCAGCAACCGCAGCGTAGCTTTTGAGTCCCGATCCCTCTTGTCTGGAACCGAATGATTCAGCTCCTGTGGCGCTCCCTTCATCACCGCCTTGGCACACGCGACGCCAATGAGTAATCCCCAAAGAGCACCATAGATCACATCCAATGGATAATGAACCCCCAAATAGACACGGGAAATGGCTGTGACACATGCGGCAGAGAGAAGCCATGGTCTGAGCATAGGAAAAACAGTACTTAAAGCCGCACACACAGCGAAGGTCGTCATCGAGTGTCCCGACGGAAAACTGTGAGCGAAGCGAGGAACATCAATCAAGCGAACGTCGAATAAGGTCATGGGCGGGCGTGGCCTGTTCCAAATTAGCTTGGCAATCTGTACGCCAAGTCCGGATAGCGCAAAAGCATACAAGCCCGCAAATCCTGCTCTGCGGAGCACATCCCGGTTTAGAACATAACCCAAGAAGATGAGCAGCAGGCTAGCGCCGGACTGCACTGTACCAACGCCAAGCCACGTGCTGGCCAACATCAGATAATCCAGCACAGGGCAAGCAAGATTATGGTTGACACACTTGAACAGCGCTGCGTCCAGTTTCTGGACTGCGGCTCCAAAACCTGTTAGGGCCAATCCATAGGCATAAGGTTTCCACATTGCCGATCTGATTATAACTGATTGGTAGGCAAGAACCAATCGCCAATTTGGGCTTCGAAGCAATTTTAATGTGTAGAAAGCACGGAAACCGGGCAAAAAGAATAGGGATTTACTTGACAATAATGCTATCAAGTCATATAATCATATCAGCCGATAATGACACTAGAATAGGGTAATCAATCGACTGTTTGGTAAAACTCAACGGCGGGCATCGACTATACGCGGAGGTGAACAACATTGGCCAAAACAGTAGGAATAGACCTAGGTACCACCAATAGCGTGGTTGCAGTGATGGAGGGCGGTGAACCAATAGTCATTCCAAACGCCGAAGGAAGTCGCACGACACCTTCGGTGGTTGGCTTTTCTAAGAGTGGCGAACGACTTGTAGGCATTACAGCAAAGCGCCAGGCAATACTAAACCCAGACAGAACCATCAGCTCAATCAAGCGGCACATGGGCACTGATCATAAGATTACGATAGACGACCGATCCTACACGGCTGAGGAGATCTCGGCGATGATCCTCCAGAAGCTCAAGACGGACGCCGAGGCATACCTGGGTGAAGAAGTAACCCAGGCAGTGATCACGGTACCCGCCTACTTCAATGACATGCAGAGGACCGCCACCAAGCACGCCGGCGAGATAGCCGGGCTGAAGGTGCTCAGGATAATCAACGAGCCCACCGCCGCTTCGCTAGCCTATGGTTTGGACAAGAAGGGCAACGAGACGATCCTGGTTTGGGACTTAGGCGGCGGAACGTTCGACGTCTCTATTCTTGAAGTTGGCGAAGGCGTGTTCCAGGTGAAGTCGACTTCAGGCGACACGCATTTGGGCGGCGATGACTGGGATCAGCGTATTGTGGACTACATCTGCGACGAGTTCAAAGCACAGCAAGGCATAGACCTAAGGAACGATCGCCAGGCTCTCCAGAGAGTGCGCGAAGCCGCCGAGAAAGCCAAGATCGAGTTGTCCTCGATGGTGCAGACTAACATCAACTTGCCCTACATCACGGCGGATGCTTCCGGCCCCAAGCACCTGGACATGAGCCTGACTCGGGCCAAGTTCGAAGAACTCACGCGCGACCTGTTGGATAGGTGCATTGATCCATATAAGAAAGCTATGGCCGACGCCAAGATCAGCGAGTCGGACATCGACGAGATTGTGCTGGTTGGCGGATCGACCCGTATGCCTATGGTGGTAGAGCTTGTGAAGAAGCTGGCAGGAGGCAAGGAGCCTAACAGAGGCGTTAACCCGGATGAGGTCGTTGCGGTTGGTGCGGCGATCCAAGCGGGTGTGCTTGGCGGAGAGGTAAAGGGTGTGGTGTTGGTAGACGTCACGCCGCTTACGCTAGGCGTCGAGACGCTTGGCGGCATCACGGATAAGCTCATAGAGCGCAACACCACCATCCCTACGCGCAAGAGCAAGGTTTACACGACCGCGGCTGACGGCCAAACCGAGGTGGAGATTCACGTTTTGCAAGGTGAACGGGAGATGGCGCAGTACAACCATAGCCTGGGCAGATTCCACTTGACCGGCATTCCGCCAGCGCCCAGAGGTGTGCCCCAGATCGAGGTCACGTTCGATATCGATGCTAACGGTATCGTAAACGTCTCCGCCAAAGACCTAGGTACCGGCAAACAGCAGAGCATTACCATCACCGGCTCCACAAGGCTGTCCAAGGAAGAAATAGACAGGATGATGCGAGAGGCCGAAGCCCACGCCGAGGAAGATAGAAAACTAAAAGAGGCCGCCGAGGCGAAGAATCTAGCCGAGCAGCTTATCTATACCACGGAGAAAACGCTCAAAGAACTTGGCGACAAGGCTCCGTCGGCCGAGAAACTTGCCATCGAAAACGCTATATCGGAGCTAAAATCGGCGGTAGAGTCCAACGATACTGAGCGCATCAAGACCGCCAGCGAGGCACTACAGCAGCAGAGTTATAAGCTCTCCCAGCTTCTCTATGAGAAGTCGGCACCGCAGTCGGAAGCTGGGGTTGGCGCGCCGACGGGCAGCGCCTCCGAGGGCGGCAGTGCTCCTGAGGATGAAGGTGTCATCGACGCAGAGTTTAAGGCAGAGTAACACCTGATCTAGAACACTCGACTTGTGGGTTCGCGGCGTTATCGGCTCGAGCCCAAGGGTTAATACACCAAGTCAGAAAGGAGTGAACAAAAAAATGATCAGCAGATGGGATCCGTTTCGTGATCTGAGTGTCTTACAGGACCGTATCAACAGGATGTTCAACGAGCAAGTGAGCGGTAAGTTTCCACGAAGCGAGATGGCTTCTGACCGCACTTGGGCACCCGTAGTGGATATCCTGGAAACGGCGAGCGACCTCATCGTCCGCGCCGAAGTGCCGGGGATGAATCGCGAAGACATCGACATCGAAGTAACTTCTGAATCCCTGACTATTCGCGGCGAGCGGAAGATCGAAGATGGCGAGAAGGATTCGTATATACGTGTAGAGCGGCCTCACGGGCCGTTCGAACGGTCATTCACCATTGGAGTACCTGTGCAGCCAGATAAGGTCAAGGCATCTTATCGCAACGGCGTGCTTGAAATAGTAATACCCAAGGCCGAAGAGGTTAAGCCAAAGAAGATAGCGGTGAGCGCTGAATAGCTTACTTGGTCGAAAAAGGGGCGGGGGCTGGTGTTTTGTAAGGGTTTTCGTCCCCGCCCATCAATATTCTTCGGCACCCAACAATGGTGCCACAGATAGGAAGTAGGAAGTTCCGTGGCAACTAACTACAAAGATTACTATAAGATACTTGGAGTCGATAAAAACGCCTCCGAGAAGGAAATCAAAGCGGCATATCGCAAATTGGCCCGGAAATACCATCCGGACGTCAACCCGGGGGATAAGTCTGCCGAAGAGAAGTTCAAAGAGGTCAGTGAAGCCTACGAAGTGCTTTCCGATAAGGAGAAGCGTGCGAAATACGATCAGTATGGACAATATTGGGAGCAGGTAAGCGCTGGAAGCGGCGCTCCTCCGCCGGGATGGGAAGGGTTTACCTTCGATTTTGGCCACGTCAGGGAAGGCGCCACGTTCCATACTGACTCGGGCTTCAGTGATTTCTTCGAAATGCTCTTCGGAGGAATGGGCAGCGGTACAACCACCACCCGACGACGACGACCTCATGCAGCTCCTGCCAAAGGCAGGGACGTGGAAGCTGAGATGGAGATCACGCTGGAAGACGCATTCAGCGGCGCGAGGAAGACGTTCAATTACGGCGGCAAGCGCATCGAGGTTGCGATCCCAAAGGGAGTGAGGAGCGGTCAGAGAATACGTCTGACGCAGCAAGGCGAGGAAGGGCCAGCCGGAAGGGGCGACCTATTCATCAAGATTAGAATCAGACCGCATCCGCTCTTCGAACGGCGCGGCGACGATTTGCACCTGGAACTGCCCGTGGACTATCTGATCGCCGCGCTTGGAGGCGAGGTTTGCGTGCCTACGCTAGGCGGAAGGGTCACTATGAAGATCCCTCCTCGAACTCAAGGATGTCGCACTTTCAGGCTGCCTGGCCAGGGCATGCCCAAGCTGCGCGAAGAAGGCTACGGCCACCTTTACGCTAAGATCCGTCTCCAGCTCCCTGAGCATATGAGCGAGAAGGAATTGAAGTTGCTGGAGCAGATCAGGCAAGTGCGCGAGTCGTAACTTTGCACAGACAACGACTGCTCCGGCGGCGAGAGTGAGGCGTTGGATATGGCGCAAGTAGACAGGAACGAACCTCTATATATGATAAGCGTGGCTGCAAAGCTGTGCGAGCTGCATCCGCAGACTCTGCGAATGTATGAGCGTCTGGGTCTGGTGCGGCCGGCACGTGTCAGCAGGAAAAATCGGATGTATTCGGAAGCGGACATCGAACGACTGAGGCAGATTCAGCACCTCACCCAGGACATGGGGGTAAACTTGGCTGGTGTGGAGGTCATCCTGGACTTGCTGGAGCGAATGCAGCGCATGCAGCGTGAAATGCAGCTAGAAATCGAGCGAATGCGCCGTCTCATGGAGGAACGCAAGTAACGTACGGAGAAGTAGAATACGCTGGTGGCTTATGTTCGGCATCGCGGAAGTGTTAACAAAACTAATGCTATGCTCCTAACAGTCCGCCAGCGCACTGTCACGAAGTGCGAAATACAGTTCGTGTAAGTTGTGAGCGGGACTTTGCCAATGCGCTGGTATTAAGCGCGGGAAGGGTATTGCTCAGATTTACGCGCACAGGCAAAGGAGGGGTTGGTTTGCTGACGGGTGTCGTAAAGTGGTTTAACGACGCTAAAGGGTATGGCTTTATAGCCACCGACGAAGGCAAAGACATCTTCGTGCATTATTCCGCCATCAACATGAGTGGTAGGAAAACGCTCCACGAAGGTCAGCAGGTCGAGTTCGAGATATCCGAAGGTCCTAAGGGTCCGCAGGCAGCTAACGTCTGTTTTATCTCGGAGTAGGCTTAGCTAGCTTCTTCACCCCGACGTTGAAATCTTGGCGGCGGGGTTTCTATTGTACGGACTACCCATCATAGGCTGCGGGCCAGTGTGTAGGCGTAGACGACCGCCGCACCCGCACGTTTGATTGCGTCGGCGGCCGAGTTCAGAGTGCTACCCGTGGTATAGACGTCGTCGATCAAAAGCACGCGCTTGCCGAAGAGCGAGTCGCCAGAAACGACAAACGCGCCTTCGAGGTTGCTCAGTCTTGCCTCCGAAGACAGCTCAACTTGGTGACGCGTGTGCCGATGTTTCTTGAGACCCGTCAACTCAATCGGCAGACCAGTACGGGCACAGAAACGACACGCAAGCTCCTCCGATTGGTTATATCCTCTCTCGAGAAGCCTCGACCGGTGAACTGGTATTGGTACGGCAATATCCACCTTATTTGCCAACCCAGACGAAGGAAAACACCGCGCCATCAGCTCAGCGAGGCTCTCGGCCAACACAACGCAGCCGCCGTATTTGAGCTTATGGATGGCCTCTCGCAGGACACCGTCGTAGGCTCCGACGCTGACGTTGGACTCAAAAACGAATTCACGTTCCCTGCACTCCGAGCAGTAGTAGGCTTCTCCGGGCGTGCCGCATCTGTGACATCGTGGAGGTTTGATTATGTCGATCTTCTCAAGGCAGATCCCGCATAGGTAGCTTGCAGAATCGCGTTCGCATATTAGGCAGTGCGGAGGATAGATGAGGTCCAGAGCGCCCGACCAAGCATCAACGCTTAACCTCAAAAAGTGGTCGCGGGTACGCCTTAGCTCCCCGAAAGCTGCGCGAAACATCCTACGATAGCGACTCGAAAAACACCATTCGCTTGAACTCCTCGTAGCGCTCGTCGATATCCTTTTGGGTCAGTCGCTGCAAGCGATTGAGGCTGAAATCCTGAACGTTGAATGAGGCGAGGGTGCTACCATAAACGACGGCCTTGCGCAGTGACATCTCATCTGCTGTCCCACAGCGCGCAAGATAGCCCATAAACCCACCAGCGAAGCTGTCGCCAGCTCCGGTTGGATCGATAACCTCTTGCAAAGGATAACTGGCAGCAGAAAAACACGAGCTTCCACCGCAATACATCAGCGCGCCGTGCTCGCCCTTCTTGACTATCACATATTTCGGACCGAGCTTGCTGATCTCGTTTGCCGCTCGGGTAATGTTGGAGATACCGACAAGCTGCCTGATCTCGGCATCGTTCATAAACACAACGTCGACTTGCTTGAGCACCTCCAAGAGTTGTGCGCGTTTGTTGGCGATCCAGAAGTTCATGGTGTCGCAGGCAACAAGCCTGGGGCTTTCCATCTGCCGGAGCACGTCGAGTTGTAGTTCTGGGTCGATATTGGCAAGAAAAACATATTGCGAGGAACGATAGTCTGGTGGCAGTTGTGGCTTGAAGCTCTGAAAGACGTTCAGCTCGGTTGCGATGGTCTCGGCCTGGTTCAGATCGCCCTTGTAGGAACCCTTCCAATGGAATGTCTTGCCGTCAACGACCTGTATTCCGCGTATGTCCACTCTCCGAGCTGAGAGAAAGGCAAGATGCTCGCTGGGAAAATCCTTGCCCACTACTCCTACAATTCTAACTGGCGCAAAAAAACTCGCCGCGACCGCCGAGTAAACCGCTGCTCCTCCAAGCGCACGCTCCACTTTGCCCGATGGCGTCTCAACCGAGTCAAGCGCCACACTTCCCACTATAAGCACACTTGCGCCTGATATGTTTTCCGACATCGCCACAACTCTATCCTTTCCGACACCTAAGCTTCTCCTTGAGTAGAAGCCACAGGTATATTGGTAGAGAGGATACCTTGGATATTTTTCTAGGGTCTTTCGATAAACGGTAGACCCATTCGAGTCCGTGTCTCTGCATCCAGACCGGCGCGCGTTTGATCCTGCCCGAGATCACGTCTAGGGAACCGCCGATACCCATCGCAAGCCCAACACGCAAGTCCTCAAGGTTGTCACTAATCCACTTTTCCTGTTTGGGAATCCCCAAAGCCACAAACAGCACTTGCGCCCCTGACTTCCTTATCTGGTCTACGATGGCTGGGGTCTTGTCATCACTAAAATAGCCGTGGTGCGTTCCGGCGATTGTCAGACCCGGGTAACGCCGCTTCAGGTTTTCGGCCGCCAATTCCGCCACGCCGGGAGCCGCTCCCAGGAGGAAAATGGAGAAGCCCTGTTCCGCTGCCATCTCGCACACCCTGACGGCGATGTCAATACCGCTCACCCGATCCTTAAGTGGAGTGCCAAGCCAGCGAGCACCCATAAGAATCCCAGAGCTGTCCGGCGTCACCAGGTCGGCACGATTAATTATCTCCCGAAAATCGGCATCGCTCTGCGCCAGCACCAAACCATAGGAATCGGCCGTAACTATGATGTGCGAAGCGCCATCGGCCACGTAGTGCCTAACCGCACTCAACACTTCGTCCATATCCACGCGGTGTATTGTTACTCCCAGCAATTCGATGCTGGGAAACTTCACGTCGTTTCCATTCTCCGCTGAATGGCGCGACGTATGTTGTGCCATCGACGCATTCACTTCCTGATGCTTCGCGCAGTGAGGTTTTATAGAATTTTCCCGTTCGCACACAAGCTCAGCCGTCCAAGTTAACGAATGAGCGGGGCCCGTGCGCAAATGGCGCGCTGTCAGTCAATTAAACCTTAACCACGGAGCGCTGTCAAGGCCATCAGACATTGCAAATCTGATGGGCGTCACTATGCTAGGCAAAATCTAGCTCGGTTTGAATATCGCTGTTGACACGTCGGCTATCAGTGGGTATTATGTATACGGTGCTTTCGAATACCGGGCAAGCTGCTATGAAATCAGCCGTCAGAGTCAACCGAAGATTTGCCGCTACGCTGTGTCTGGTGACGTTTGCGCTGCTTTTGGTCACCAGCAACGTACATACGCACAGCTTGCCTTGCGGAGAATGTTCTCAAAGCTCCGGTAGTCGTGACGGCCTTGCAAAATCACAGGCAGACGACCGCCATTGCGTGGCTTGCGAGATTCTGGCTCGTGGGTCCAACACGGCACTCCAGGCTCCGCATATAGGTCTACTGCTTGTCATCCAAGTCGAGCACCCCACTGAAGGGCTCTGCCCAATCATCCACTCGACATTCCACTCCACGTCCCAATCCAGGGCTCCTCCGACCGCATAGTTACGCTCCCAACGTTCCGAGTGTTCAATCCGTAACCAGCACGCGCCGCTGTTGCGTTAGCGCGTGTGGAGGGGGTCACGTTTGACAAGTCGCATCCGAAGGGAGGTGACTGTATGCGCGGAGGAGTCGGCCGGAGAAAGGGATTCACGCTCATCGAATTGCTGACGGTCGTCGCGATCGTCGCTGTCCTTGCGGCAATTCTTTTCCCGGTACTTACGGCAGCAAAAGAAAGCGCGAGACGGGCTAAGTGCTGTTCCAATCTGAAACAGATGGGATCGGCCATCCTGTTGTATTTGGACGATCATAACGGCAGGTTCCCACCGGATAGTCACAGTGACAACATACACCTAATTGCGAAGCTGCAGCGCTACTGCAGGTCGCAACTGCTGTACAGGTGTCCAAGTGACGCCAGCAAGAACTTCGAACAACCTCTGCCGGGATACAGAACGAAACGGAGGTCGAGCTATGGGTCGAACTTCTATATGTCGCCGTATTCCGAGGGAGAGGAGAGAGATGGAACACACGGCTTCACCGATATATCCATGTTTCGCCGGACGACCGCGACCATCTACATAGCTGAGATGAAGGCCGACTCGGTCGCAGACCATTTTCATCCCGCATATTGGACGGCTGGGACACGAGACCCCGACTACGACGGCATGGCGATGACCGTCCACGGAGACAAGGCGAATTACCTGTTTCTAGACGGGCACGTCCGCACAATGAAGTTCGAAGAAACCTGGACAAAGGATGGGTCTATCAATCTCTACGACCCTTGGTAAACGCATCTTACGTGATACTGGAGAAAAAGAATGAAAGCAATGCGCATCAAGTTGATCTGCTGCCTTGTAGCAGCTTTTACCTGCCTGTTGAGCGTTTCTGCATTGGCGCAACACCATCACGGCGACTGGTCCTTCGGCATAGATAACGGATCTGCAGCGGTGATAGAGCCCGAGCCCGAAGAAATCGAGCCCGTGCATTTGACTCCTTTCGTCGGCAACCTTTACAACGGCGACTGGGGAGTGGAGTTCTGGAACCTACCTAACCCGGATCTGGAGTCGGTGAGGATTCTGTTTACCTCGGCGCCAAGCGGGCTTACTCTATATCATGAAGGCACGCTGGTGCTCGGAACCTACGACGGCAACACCGGTCCGGGCTACTTCGACATGGCCTGGCCGGAGCCCGGAATCCATCACGCGCACCTGGATGCCTATGCTACTGGGCCAGGTGTCTATACCGTCACATTCAAGCTTGTAAACGCGGTGGCCAACGACGGCAACCATACACCCGTCGGCGATTCAGGGGTGTACTCCGTCGATTTCGAAACCGTGCCGGAACCGTCGTCGCTCCTAGCTCTTGCAATGCCGATCGTGGCTCTTGCACGCAGAAAGCGCAAGTAGCTACGCTTTGGGCCGCCTCATAAACCGGGGCGGCCCCACTCCTCCAAGGAGGTATTAGTTTATGTCACAACGCATCGTAATCATAGGCATTGGGTTGCTTCTGTCAGTTTTCTTGGCCACCGCAGCTTTCGGTGGATGTGAGAATGACTTGATGTTCGCAAGAGGTCTCGAAGACCCCGCTCAGGCCTTCATAGCCGAGCCTTTGGACTTCTCTAAGCCCTTTAAGATGAACAAAGTCATGGGCATATATGTAATCGACAGGGGCGTCAACTTCTACAGGGACGAAAACAACAACTACGAGCTAAGCCAATGTAGAATGCAGCAGGTATCGTGCTCTCCTGGCCTGACCGGAGGCGCCTATTTTGGCCAGGGAAACCCTGGGTATATCGACCTAACTTCCGCCAACCCACACAAACATTTGAACTGGGGCGTGTCGGCTCCCGGAACGTATTTCTTTGAGTTCAAGCTGACCAACGCCAAGGATATCAACGGCAATCCGCTTAGAGACTCGCCGGTGTTCCTTATGGTATTCATTGCCGAGCGAGATTACGCCGCAGTAGACGTTAAGACGGCTCACCGGATGCCGAACGGCTCAAAGGTGGAGATTGGAGATCTAAAGTCCAGCACGAGCGGCGATTTTAACGGGTTCATTTACGCACAGACAACCGGCAGATACGCCGGAATCAGAGTGGTACCAAACACCACGATTCCTCCCGGCACCACCTTTTCTGCGAAAGGCATCCTTGGCCAAGTAGGTGGGGAAAGAACGTTTACCATAAATGAAATAACCTCATCATCTGCGGGGAGCGCTCCCGAACCTGTGTTGATGCTTACAAAGTGCCTTGGCGGCCCCGGGGAAGTTATCAACACGCCATCATCGGCCGATGCGGTTGGCCTACGCACAACGGGAACGCTGGTCAAAGTCTGCGGCACACTTCGACAAAACAGCTATGGCGACGTCTTTATTGACGATGGTTGCGGAGTCCAATACGATCCTGAAGTGAAAGGGTGCAGAATCGCGCTGGAGGGTCTCGTGACTCCGTTTACGCTTCCTACCGCGGGATTTGCCTCGGTAACCGGGATCAGCGGAGTAGATGACAACCTACTTCCCGTTATCCGGCCGAGGTCATCGAGTGATGTGCAGACGTATTAAACAAGCTGGGGCGAGCGCGTAAACATCTTCGCCCGCCCCAGACCAATCTGTCACTACGTTCTGCTAACAGGTGTTCCAAAACCTGCTTAGGCCGAAGAGTCTGACTCTCCGCCGGCCCTGATCTATACTATCGTTTTCACCGCATCAATTATATCCTGAACAGTGGGCACCACCGCGTCCTCTAATGGTTCGCTCATCGGAATCGGGCAGTCCTTGCCGGAAAGCATTATGGGCTGCGCGTCTAGATAGTCGAACCCTATAGTGCCATCTTCGAACTTGTAATCGATAAACTGCCGAGTGATCTCCGCGCCAACGCCGCACCGTGGATAGCCTTCGCTTACGGTGATAAGCCTACCCGTCTTACGCACCGACTTGGCGATGCAGTCGATATCCAGCGGGTTGAGAGTACGTGGGTCGATGACTTCGACATCGATTCCCTCGGCAGCCAGTTTCTCAGCAGCGTGGAGAGCGAAATGCAGCATTCTGGAATAAGCTACTATCGTTGCGTCGGTTCCTTCACGCTTGACATCGGCAACACCGATGGGAATCACATAGTCGTCGTCCGGCACTGGACCGTAGACACTAGAATACATAACCTTGTGCTCAATGAAAAGCACAGGGTTGTCGTCACGAATCGCGGCCTTCAACAGACCCTTGGCGTCGAACGGAGTCGACGGCATTACGATATAGATGCCCGGAATGTGCAGAAACATTGCTTCAAGGCTTTCCGAATGGTGAGCCGCGATGCTGCGACCAACACCGCCCTCCGTGCGCACAACCGCCGGGACCTTGGTCTTGCCGCCGAACATATAACGGTTGTAGCCCAGGTTGTGGATGAGCTGGTCGGAGGAGATGGTGAGAAAGTCGATATACATTATCTCCGCCACCGGCCTCAAACCCCGCATCGCCGCGCCGCCCGCCGCACCGACAATCGCAGCCTCGCTGATCGCGGTATCGATTACTCTCGTCGGGCCGAACTCATCGTAGAGCCCGCGGGTCGCCGCGTAGGCACCGCCGTAAAGACCAACGTCCTCGCCCATCACGATAACGTTGGGATCTCGCCGCATCTCTTCAGCCTGCGCGTCAACTATGGCCTGGCCATACATCTTGATCGGTATGCCGTACTTTTCCTCGAGAGACTTCACATCCGATGCCTTTAGCTTCGGCAATACGCCGCCGGCCATCTGGCGAACCTCGACCTCGATCTCCTTGATGCGGGCGGCATAGCGGGCCTCGCTGCGCTTCTCTTCCTCAATCTCCCGCGGGTCCTTGGGCACGTAGATATCGTTGAAAAGCTCGCTCACAGGCGGGTAAGGGCTTTCCAATGCGAACTTGGTTGCTTTTTCTATTGTCTCCGCCGCCTTGGCTTTGACCGCGTCAATCTCTTCTTGGGTTGCAATACCGTTATCGAGAAGCTTCTGTGAAAGTACCTTTATCGGGTCACGCTCGTGCCACTCGGCCTCCTCCTCACGAGTTCGATAGGCCCTCTGGTCACTCGACGAGTGACCATACCAACGATAGGTCTTGCACTCCACCAGCGTTGGCCCATCGCCGCGTCGCGCCCGATCCACGGCTTCTTTCACCGCTTTCTTAACGGCAAGCACATCCATACCGTCGACTATCATTGACGGCATCCCATACCCTGCCGCACGATCGGCAATATCACGTATTGCAGAAGCCTGGCCTGCGCATGCTACGGACTTGTCGTGAAACGGCACGCTCATACCGTATAAGTTGTTCTCGCAGATATATACAACGGGTAGCCCGCATAGCAAGGTGGCACCCATGTTGAGCGACTCGTGGAAGCTTCCGGTATTGGTGGCGCCGTCGCCAAAGAAAGTGAGCACCACCGCCCCCGTGTCGCGCAATTTCTCGGCAAGCGCCGCGCCGGTGCCGATTGGTATGTTTCCGCCTACTATGCCCGTCGAGCCGAGGTTGCCCTTTTCAACGTCCGCGATATGCATCGACCCACCACGACCCTTGCAGTAGCCCGTCTTCTTACCCATCAGCTCCGCCATCATCTTGTTCCAGTGTTCTTGGCGCTCCTCCTCGGACTTGGCATGACGGTTTCCCATGGCACCGCAATGGCCGTGACCGCGATGAGTGGACGCGATCACGTCGCGATCTTCCAATACCGCTATGGCCCCCACTGCCACTGCTTCTTGACCGGCATAAAGATGCGAAGCTCCCTTTATGGTGCCTTCGCGCAGCAGCTTGTAGACAGTATCCTCGAAGTTGCGTATTTCGCACATCTGCCGAACGTAGTCGAGCAGCTCGTCTTTGGACTCAGTGATCTTTTCCTTGGGCGTTTTAGAGTTCGGCGGGGTAGAGGTCTTGGTTGGCATTTCGGGCTAACTCCTTCGACAAAGCAGCGCGGTCCGATCTCCCGCGCCGCATAACATCCATTATCGCAACAGCTCTACTGTTGACCTATTTTATTCTACCTCCCGGTCTCCGACAGTGTCAATCTGATGGCACATTAATGTCACGCCTTCTGCCTACGCGCCATTGCGTCACTTTGCCGGACTGTCAAACCGGCATTTCGCCCAGCCCTGCCCACCCTAACCCCGTGGCATAACAGAGATAGAAAAGCTATGACAAAGGCAAACGCGGCGAAAGCCGCGGACGCAAAGCTATCGGGGCTAACCCGGGCTGGCGAGGAGAGTGGCGAGGAATCTCGCCGCGGCGCTAGTCGCGGAATGCTAGCCGGGCTGCCTTAGTTGAGTTGTTAACGACCGATAACCGAGGAGAATAAACCCTCTTTTTATGGTGACCGCTCGTTGGCAATTCGCGGAGGCAGTCCGGCTTTTTATGTGTCCAAAAATGACAGTGATGGCCACGCCGTGTGGCGGGGCAAGGGGGTCTGAGGCCGCCCAAACTCGGACCCCCTTATTTGTAAGCAACTCCTCAAAAACAAACCGTAATCCTTGCAGGCTCATATTCGGATAATTCACGGCACAATCCAAATGAACCAACCGATAAGGGCAAACCCGGCGAAAGCCGGGGACGCAAAGCCACCGGGACTAATCCAGGTGCAACAATCGTGAAAGATGCTCCTGGGATGTCGGCCGGGCCGCCGAAGTAGGATGCAGACGGGATGGATTCCCCTCCCCGGCACGCTGCTTTAGCGGCTCGGCTTTTTACGTGGCGGGTCTGCAGTCACCGGAAGGATTATTATAGCGGCTAGTGCAAATCGCGGACTTGTCAGTGCGGATGGTCTAGAAGCTTCCTTCAGACCGGTAAGGCGGAAGACTGAGCTACAACTTAATATCGGCCCGTGGCCCGCCTGACGGCAATCCTCTTACTGCTCCAGGTCGGGCCCCTCTCATTTACACGGCCGTTCGCACTTGACCCTAAGAACGACTCAGCAGTTTCATTCGATCATACTTCAACGCCACGCACAACTCCTGCGGTTGAAGAAAACGCTGTATTATCGCGGCGCACCCGGCGACGATGGTCCACGGGCAGTAAAACTCGTCAAGCCGTCATTTATAGAAAAATCATCATGATCGGCAAAAACGCCCCATCCATCACCAGTCGCCCAAAGCGCAATCATGAACCACCGGCATTGCCCGCAGTCTCACTGCCCGTTAAAGAACTTCGATGAGCAAAAAAATAGTGGGCGGCCGACGAAGCAAATATACCGTCGGCCGAAATAAATCATTAGGACTGTCGCACGAAGTTGATTTGTAAGTCGCTGAGCAGCGACCTTATGGCCGTCCGCTCTTCATCACTGATGTGAGGGTGCAGTTTATCAGCCAGAAAGACGATGGTATCTATTGCCACGCGCGCCTGGCCTAGATCCTTTGTCATCTCTTTTTGTCCGGGCGCAAGTCTAATGCCCATCAGGATCCACGCTTGTTCGGCTAGAAGGCCGATGATAAACTGCAAAACAGCGTAGATGTTCGGAGGCGGCGCCTCTGAAGGCGTGCTCCCAGGCTCCTGCGGCGGCGCTTCCTTTGCGCCCTGCCTCGGTTCCGCCGGATTCTCTTCAGGTTGAGCCGGCTGATCGGGTTCTTTTACGTCCTCTCGCGGAGTGCCATCGGCGTTGAACCGACGTTTGTCTTTTACTTCATAGCCGCTATCTTCACGTGGTTCGTTGTCGTCATTAGGCTTTCCGGCCACTGCCATTTCCTCCTTTCCACACGTTAAGTAAAAAAGCAGCGATAGCGGAGCCGAGAGTGTCTGCAGCTAAGTCGAACCCGCTGCACGACCTGCCCGGCACCCAAGATTGATGCCACTCGTCAAACAATCCATACCCTGCCGCGATCAGCAGTGCGTAGCACAATCGCCGCATTTTTCCCACAGCGTTTCCCAGAGCCCGCCACGCAAGCGCACCCAGCAGTGCGTACGCTGCGAAATGCTGGACCTTGTCATCCCACCGAAACTCACGCATCCCAGGTGTCGGCGGCCTCTCAGGCATTGACGATACGACAAATATAGCCGCAATAACCAACAGCACAGGACCCCACCTTGATAGCCATCCACTTTTGCCATTAGCCATCCAACGCCACCGTTTCCTGAAGCATTTTTAGGAAATCCTGCTCTCCTATTACCTGCACTCCCAGTTCGCGAGCCTTGTCGAGCTTGGAGCCCGCTTTCTCGCCCGCTACTACCAGGTCGGTCTTGCTGGATACGGAACTAGACGCCTTGCCGCCCCGCTTGATGACCTCGGCTTCCGCTTCCTCGCGCGTCATCGACTCAAGCCCGCCGGTGAACACTACCGTCTTTCCCGCGAAAGGCCCGACAGAGGCAGTATGCGCTTCTGCTTTAGGATCGATACCCGCTGCTTTGAGTTTGGCCAGCACTTCGGCGGTTTCGTTCTGTCTGAAAAATCGAGCGATGCTAGCGGCCACAACAGGCCCAATATCTGGTGTCTGAGCCAGTTCCTCTTCCGTTGCCTCTCGCAGCTTGTCGATGGATCCGAAACGTTCAGCCAACACGGCTGCTGTGCGTTCGCCCACGTGCCTGATTCCCAAAGCATATATAACCCTGGCGAGCGAGGCCAACTTACTGGCCTGAATCGCTTCGAAGGCGTTGGACGCAGACTTTGTAGCCATGCGCTCCAATGAGGCTAGATCGTCGACGGTAAGGCTGTATAAATCGGCGGGATCGCGTATCAGCTTCCTTTCGATAAGTTGGTCAATCAATGCCGGACCCACGCCGTCAATGTCCATAGCCGCGCGCGAGGCAAAATGAATGATGCGCTCTCTAAGTTGTGCTGGACAAGATATGCCCACACACCTTGCCACAGCCTCGCCTTGCGCCCGCTCTACATCGGCGCCGCATACCGGACATCGCGTCGGCATTACGAACTCTGTCTCATTACCCGTGCGCTTTTCCTTTACTACTTCCACTATCTCCGGTATTACTTCGCCCGCTCGTTGAACCACAACCGTATCGCCAATGCGCACATCCTTGCGACGGATTTCGTCTTCGTTATGAAGTGTGGCCCGGGAGACCGTGACTCCACTTACCTCCACCGGCTCCATTATCGCAACCGGTGTCAGCGCGCCAGTTCTGCCGACTTGAACGTCGATTCTTAGCACCTTGGTAGTGGCTTGATGCGCAGGATACTTATAAGCCACAGCCCACCGCGGACTTCGCGAAACAGCTCCAAGCCGCGATTGCAGCTCAAGAGAATTGACTTTTACAACTATGCCGTCGATGTCGTAAGGCAGCGCTTCTCTACGAGTCTCCCACTCGGTCACATAATCGATCACTTCGCTTATGCCGGCACATACCCTCACGTTAGGGTTTACTTTGAAACCCCAATCGCCCAGTGCACAAAGCACTTCATATTGACTCGCGAACTCTACGCCCTCGCACACACCAATACCGTAGCAAAACATGGTTAGATTTCGGCGGGCTGTGATTCGTGGGTCCAGTTGTCTGACTGACCCGGCGGCTGCGTTGCGCGGATTGGCGAAGGTCGGCTCGCCTTTTAGCTCGCGCTCTTCGTTTATTCGCCTGAACTCCTCGTGCATAAGAATCACCTCGCCACGGACCTCGACCCTGGATGGAACAGGCCTGACCTCGGGCGCGTCGCGGCGGGTATTTGCGATGTTGAGCGGGATGCTTTTTACGGTTCGCAAGTTCTGGGTTATGTTCTCGCCGGTGTAGCCGTCGCCACGCGTGGCGCCGGAAACCAACGCGCCATTTTCGTAGGTGAGCGACACCGCCAACCCGTCGAACTTGAGTTCGCAAATGTACTCAATCTGCTCCGACTGCTCCAAGCCGAGAAAACGTTTGCAACGGTCGTCGAAAGCCCGCAGCTCATCCTCGCCGAAGGCGTTGGCAAGGCTTAGCATTGGAGTGGAATGCGTAAATGACTCCAGCGATGACTGCGGCGCCGTTCCGACGCGCTGAGTTGGCGAATCAGGAGTAATTAACTCCGGAAATCTTTCCTCCAACTCTTGGAGACGGCGCATCAGCCGGTCATATTCCGCGTCTGATATATCTGGCTGATCCTTGACGTAGTAGAGGTAGTTAGCTCGATCGATGCGGGCGCGTAGCTCCGCCGCCTCGCGACGCATTTCTTCCGGAACCGAGCTATCGAACAGCCTGAGATCGCCCATCGCACAACCATGTTAGTCACGCAAACCGGCCAAGTCAACGTGAGCGACTTGCTCATAGCATGCCGACCGAGCGTCTGTAGGACACACCAACTCACTTGGCGAATTGGAACACAGTCTAGGTATATAACACATTCCTACTGCGAAAACGGGCAATCCGGCGCGGTCACATCTAACAAAGACGAAACAAAGTACAGGAGGATCATTTGATGATGAGATTTCTGCCAACACTAATGCTAATAATGCTGGTGATAAGCTATGCCGTTGCGGACACGTCGTGTCACGTCAGTGTTAAGGATTTCGGAGCGGTTGGCGACGGCAAGACCGACGATACGGCCGCGTTTCAGAAAGCTATCCAAGAAGCAAAAAGCCGCAAGGCAACCATAATCGTGCCAAGGGGCACATATTTAATAACCAAAACCCTTACCTTAGCTGCACAGACATTGCAGGGGGTTGAAAATGCTGCATGGGGCGCGGACTGGGAGACTATGCCAGTCATAGTGGCCGACGTAAACGATGGTCCGTGCATAAAGCTTCTCCCTGGAGGCGGTGTGCACGGGTTGTTCTTCCGCCAGGAATGGCACGACAAAGAGCCATACGAACGTGGAGCAATGATCGAGCTGGCCGGAGTAGGTTGCCGGGTCACCGACACCAAGATATTTGGAGCTTGGAACGGCATAATGGCCAACGATAAGACTAACCCAGCGCGTTCGCTTGTCCAAAACGTTTTCATCGTGGAAGCTCACAATATAGGTATTAGGATGGTAGGAACCTACGATGTGACGTGGATATCTAAAGTCGAAGTCTGGTCTCCCGGAAGCAAGCGTTTTCCCGAAAAAGGCGTAGCGTTTCAATTTGGTAAGAACGATGTGTTGCTTGTATCGGACTGCTTCGCGTTCAAAGCGCAGGTAGGCTACCAGTTTTTGGACGACATTCCTGGCTGTGAGGTCAAGGGCGGTATGTGGGGATCAATGTCGAACTGCATTTCAGACTACTGCTCCACTGGGATTGAAATAAACGGCAAGCATACGGTCAGCATCGTCGGCGGCAGCCACTGGACTCACTTCGGAGGTATGATTGTCAAGGGAAAGGGCGGACACGTGAGAATGAGCGGATGCGAGCTAGCAGCCAATGGCGCGCCGGGACTGGTTGTCGAGGGTGGCGATCTGGTTGCGATCTCGGGTTGTCAAATTAGGCGGGAAAGCGCGCACTTCGTTCAGCCGGCAATACGAGTGACGGACGGGAATGGAACGGTGGTCACCGGCTGCGTTATTACAACTTCCGCGGAGAAGGCCCTCGAGATTAGGGACGGCCTTGAAAACGTCATTATCGGCAAAGACAACCTCATTAGAGAGAACGTGAAATTGGAGGAGAACAAATAATACCTCCCGCCACTACTCTGTCCTTCTCATCATAGAGAACAAGCCGCTGACCGGGCGTCGGAGCAAAGACAGCAACCTTGAAGCGCACCGCGAACCGATCAGCGGCTGCCTCTGTAACAATACACTCCGCAGGCTCCCCCTGTGAGCGAATTTTGCCAAATAGCACTCCGCTCTCCACTAGTCGCTCAGGTATCATCACATTAGGCTCAACTGCGCCAACCGTGTCTGTCTCCAGCGCTGAGCGTGGCGCTACGGTGATCGTGTTGGCCACAGGGTCTATGGCACTTACAAAAAGCGGTTCCTTGGCTGCAATCCCAATTCCCTTGCGTTGCCCGATGGTGTAGTGGGCTATTCCTGTGTGCCGACCAACCACAAAGCCGCTTTCGTTGAGAATGTCTCCGGGGACTTCTTTAACGTCGATCGCTTTGCGATAGTCGCCCTCGCCGACAAAACATAGCTCCATGCTCTCCGTACGACGAGCGACTGAAAGCCCAGCGGCGGCGGTAATCTTCCTCGCGAGAGTCTTCGTCTTGTCCCCAAGTGGAAAAAGCAGCCGTGGAAGGCGATCAATCGTAATTCCGTAGAGGAAGTAGCTTTGGTCTTTGGTCTTGTGATGCGCTCGGGCCAGATAGTGTCTGCCGCCTTGCTCGACTACCCGAGCGTAGTGACCGGTGGCAACTCGGTCCACAATTAGTTCGCTGGTTAGTAGGTCAAATGCAAGCTCGAACTTGATGCGAGAGTTACAGTCGATGCATGGGCTGGGAGTTTTGCCGTCGCGGTACCATCGGCGAAAAGGCTCGATTACCAACTGTTCGAACTCCTCGCGCATATCCACGAAGTAATGTGGCACACCGATCGACCGGCACGTATAAGCCGCTTCCATCCCACAACACGAACGCTTTTCCTCACAACCACGCGCAAACGGAATTCGCAAAGTGACGCCTACCACATTCCAGCCTTCGCGCTTCAAAATGAGAGCGGCGGCGGAACTATCCACGCCGCCGCTCATCATAACCGCCACGTTCGTACCTGGCTTTCCAGGCCGAAACGGGTCCATAGTTGGAGGTTCTAATCTCAACTTAGTTAAGCCTGTCTTGCTGCCAACGCCTGATCTAGATCCGCTATAATGTCATTCACGTTCTCAAGTCCAACGGATAGCCTGACGTAGTCCTCGGTCACGCCAGTTGACAACTGCTCTTCCGGCGTAAGTTGCTGATGGGTGGTTGAGGCCGGATGTATTACAAGGCTCTTAGCGTCGCCAATATTGGCCAAGTGCGATAGCAACTTAACTGAGTCGATGAACTTCACACCGGCCTCTTTACCACCTTTGATGCCGAAACCGATAATCGCCCCAAAGCCTTCCTTCAAGAAACGCTTGGCGCGCTCGTGGTCCGGGTGGCTAGGAAGACCTGGGTAGTTTACCCAGCTCACTGCTGAATGCTTTTCTAGCCATTGGGCAACGGCCAGCGCGTTACGAGAGTGCTCGCGAACGCGAAGCGGTAGTGTTTCGAGGCCTTGCAAGAACAAGAACGCGTTGAACGGCGATAGCGCCGGGCCGATATCGCGCAAAAGCTGGAGCCGGATTTTGAGTATGTAAGCCGCGCCGGGCACGATAGCCTTGTCGTGTAATCCGAACGCCTCCCAGTAGCTCAAGCCGTGATAAGATGGATCAGGCTCACAGATTTCAGGGAACTTGCCATTGTTCCAGTTGAACTTGCCGGAGTCCACGATCGCCCCGCCAATGCTAGTGCCATGGCCACCAATGAACTTGGTGAGCGAATAAACAACTATATCCGCCCCCAATTCGAACGGCTTAAGGATCGGCGGTGGGCTGACTGTGTTATCGACCACGAACGGAATCCCGTATTTGTGTGCAACATCGGCGATGGCCGGGAAATCATCCACGTTGTTCTTGGGGTTGCCGATGGACTCGGTGTAAAGCAAACGAGTGTTATCGTCGATAGCGGCCTCGAAATTAGCCGGATCGCTGGAATCAACAAATCGCACTTCGATCCCCAGCTTCTCCAGCGTGTAGTGGAATAGGTTGTATGTGCCGCCGTAGAGATAGCTTGTTGAGACTATGTTCTGGCCAGACCTGGTTATGTTGAGAACCGCAAGGGTGATGGCGGCTTGTCCGGAAGAAACCGCCAGCGCTCCCACGCCCCCGTCCAGCGCGGCTAGTCGCTTTTCAAGAACGTCAGTGGTTGGGTTCATAATGCGTGTGTAGATGTTGCCGAACTCCTTCAGGCCGAATAGGTTTGCCGCGTGCTCGGAGGAGTTGAAGACATAAGAAGTTGTCTGATAGATTGGAACCGCGCGCGAATTGGTGGCGGGGTCGGGCGACTGGCCAGCGTGAAGGGCTAATGTCTCAGGGTTGTTGCTCGTAATCTCGGTCACCTTGCGTTTCCTCCTGTAATCTTTAGATTATACGGCGTTGCTCACCGTTGCAAGACCTCCGGCAACGCCTGCAGATGTATCCGGTGCTCTTCTTGCTTATTATGATCGGCTTAGTCGGGATTGTCAACATGGCAGAGACGTATTCTGTGCGGAACTCTGTGGCTGTAATCCAAAAGGGTGGCCCCTGGACCGTCCGACCCAGGGGCCGCGGAGAAGTAGGGATGGAAGATGTCCCTGTCAGCAGTGCTGTCAGGTCACACTTACAACGCAATCTATCATATAGCCGGCCCCTTGTCAATAGGTAATTTGCGCAGATCATTGCGTGTAAGAGAACAAGAGGCGAACAAAGGTGCTTGCGGTAACCGTGAGTCAAGGACCTTGTTCACCTCGCTGTCATCCGCGAAGGAGCTCTATGACATAGATCGGCCGGTCCGACGGGATTACCAACCCGCTGGCACCGATGCGTCCCTCGGCCAGAACCCTGCCGTTGAAGTCCAGCATACGATACCTTCTGCCCATAAGCCACGGCGCCTGCAATGTCAGTCCCACTCTGCCTACCACAACGGGCAGATCGCCCCTATTAGTAATTGACCTTGCGAGTCCGAACGCGTAATCGGTGTCACTGGCCATTTTGGCGAGGTCCATTGAGAAGCCGTGGTTGAAGCTGGTGTTCACGGCGGAGATCAGGGCCCGCGCGGATTTCGAGAGTTCCCGGCCATCAGCGCTTACGATCCCCAAGCGCACGTAACGCTCGCCTTCAATCTGGAACGGCATTGCTTTGGGAGTGTTGACGTGTATTCCGCTTACAGTGAGGCCACCGGAGAAACTATAGTTCCGAGGCACAAAACCTGCCAACGCTTTTACGCGCCCATCATCTATCACCATTATGCCTTGCTTCCAGCGATAGGCAATTTGGTTGGTAGGTTTTACAACCGGCATTCGGGACAGTTCTTCCTGAGTAATTAACTTACCTTTTACACTGTCGCGCTTCTGGTTTACGTCGAACGCCCACCTGAACCCGTTGACAAAAACCGTGGACTCGGATGAATCCGCGAAAGGCCCACCGTAGATGCCGTCAAGGCTCCATAGGGTGTCTCTACCCAAGGTGACCACTGTCGGGTTTGGCGCGGGTTTCAGATAACCCTGCTTGAAAGTCTCCGCCGCCACCCTCACCGCCGACATCATTACCTCGTCCTGGCGCATAACTGTACCGTTCCATTCGTAGCCTGGCACGACGTATTGGAGCGCGTGGCTTGGGTGTGGGTTCGGTATGTCTGGCAGAGGTAGCGGATGCCCGTAGTAGTGGAAGTCCACTACGTCGTAATCTTGGATCGCCAGCCACGCCAGCAACCTGTAAATCCACTCCGCCCGGTACTTCTGTGGGTTAAAAGTCATGTTCTCGTAGACAAACGCAGGTTTACCCGCCACCCGACGATTGTTCAGCCAACCGTGAAGGTTCGGAGGCTTATTTAGCCCGCTTACAAATGGGAATGTCGGCTCCGAAGGGTCGTATGACCTCATATCTGCATACACTCCCACAGCCGTCGCATCGCCAAAATACTGCCCGTACAGCGGCAGCACTGCTCCAGAGTAACCCGTATCATACACAAGTGGCACTATCTGAGATCCAAGGCCCTTCCTGCCAAGAGACCTGAACTCGCGCGCGCAATCGTTCTTGTAATCGACATGCAGCTTGACCAAAAACTCCACCACATCCGCGGCCCGCGCCTTGGAAAAGTCCGACGGCTTGTAACTAAGTCTTTCACCGTGAACGTTCAGTCCCAAGGCCCTCGCCATATCGGTTACTTTCGCTTCGCCCAACAAAGGCAACAGCATTACCGTCTTCTTATTCAAAGACTCGCCGTCAAGCAGACCGCCCCAGGCACTGCGAAGCTTTGTCTCGGTGTCGTACTTGTCCCTCAACCATGAGTTCCATTTATCGTAGAGGCTGCGCTGGAAAAACTCCGGCAAACGCAGATGATTGCCCCAAAGCATTCTCATAATCCACCACTCTTCGTTAGTCAACTCCCAACAGAAGATAGTGGGGTCCTCGCCATAAGTCAGGCCGTTGTAGGGGTTGCGATGGTTTATGCACCGCCGCATGTAATCGAAGTAGATTCGGCGGCATCGCTCGTCCCAAACGGCTGGAAGGCACTCATTGATTAGGACGTAGCCACGGTCTCCGGCCATCTGTTTGACCGCGTTTGCCCACGAATCGGCAGTAGTTAGGTCATCGATTACGCCAACTTTGTCCGGGCTAATGCGGCAACTATTGAGCAAGTCACACCAAAAAAACACGCCCTTGCGCCCCAAAGCGGCCACTAAGTAGTCCCTTCGGTCCCACACGCTGCAATCTCCGGGAACATAGTCTTCCGAGACCTCGCGTTCCCACCAAAGGCAGCGCCATCCGTTGAAACCGTGATCAACGAAGCGCGCGAGTTCACGATCGATATCCGCGTGCGTAAGCGAGCTGTCCATCCCCCATTGTCCCGACCAAATCCACAACCGTTTTCCCTTGAAATGCAGGTGCCCGTTTTTAATAGTTACATAGTCGCCGGGTTTGAGCGAAGCCGGATTGCGCTTCGCTGGACGCAAATCCACCTCTCCAAGCACGCGCTCCCTTGGAAGTCGTTCCAGCGTAACATCGTCGAACCAAACTGAGCCGGAATTGCCGGAGCTTTCCAATACAACGCGGACTCGGTTCGCACCGCTCGGGACAAAGCCGCGCGCCATCAGCACGGACCAGCCGACTGTACCAGATATCGGATTGGGTCTCCACACAACTTCTCCGTGCGGAGAGCCGCCTAAAGTTCGCGATACGATCTCGTCCCCCTTAAGCCAGACAAGTGACACCCGCGTTTCGCCCGTCGCCTCTCGAGTCCTTGCCCAACATCGCACCAATAGGAACTCCCCCGGCCCTACGGAGATTGTTTCAATGGACTCAAGCCGTCCGCCGCTGCTAGTAGCCCCAATAGCCACGCTTCCGCGCGACGTCCGCCCCAAGCTATCGTGACGCGACCATCCGGCTTCCACAATCCTCCAACGGCCGCACCAATTCTCACTTTCGAAGCGCTCATCCAACAATACTTCGTTACCTGCCGCAACGCTTGGGCAACCAGTGACCAATACAATCACTACCGCTAAGAGAAAAGCCATAACGTTACCTCCGGAAAGGTCTGTGGGATCAATTTGTCGCCAACGTCTTGCCGTTCCACCTCAGCGATACTCCGTTCACTTGAGCGACATCGACAACGCGAGTGCCGGAAGTGCGCAACAGGAGCGCATCTCCCTTAAACTCAACACCTCCTGCGGCCCCGCTGCCAAAGAAGATGTAGTCGGTCGAGTGGAGCGTAGTAACGCGGTAGCCGTTTTCGCACAGCTTCTCAAATTTTACTGATGGCGCATCCATCCCAGGATACGGAAGGAGCAAAGTTGCGAAACTGATGGGAAGTGTTGTCTTTTTCGAATACTTCACCCCAGGAGCAGGGTTCAGGCCGTTGTCGGGAAAGTCGTACTTGTAGTCGGCGGCGGTCATCGCATCTGCCGCACAAGGAACTACTATGAGGTTGCCGCGTCTGTTAAGCGTGCGGAAGACGCAAGTCGCTTTGTCGAACGTGTGCTTGCCCACGTAAAATGGGAACCAGGCCGTGACATCGTGCTCGCCGGAACCTGTCACGACATCGTATGTCAACCAGTAACCTGTAGAAGCTGCTCCGTGCTTTTTGCCCGGCTTCACAAAAAGGATTCTTCGCGTATGCTTTACCCCGTCTAGCCTTTCATACCCGGCGTTAGTCCCGCAGTAATAGTCAACACTGCTGCCACAATACCAATGCACCACGCCATCCTCAGTAATTGTATTTCGATCATCAACGGTAACAGTGGCGTGCATCCGGGAATTGTAGAGTTCGCGCTGGTAAGGAGTGCCGTAAATATAGCAGCCTGGGTCAACGACCAGCTTGTGGCCATAAGCGTTGATGGTTATCGAATTCTGATCGGCATGGCCGTGGCCTCGATCCTTACCGTTGTGCAAGTTCAGATATAGGGCATCCGAACCCCAATCCGAACGCATCACAAACCATTTGCCTATGGGAAACTGGGCCGAGGTGGCCAATGGTGGCCTACCTTTCTTGCCTCGGGAACCGACCCACAGCATATCGTCCCGGCCGAAGTAGTTGGCCCCCCACTCACAGATTTCACGGCCGTCGGTAAAGTTGAATGTATCTCCTCTGCTGGGAAGTTGCCAATCGGGTTGAGTCGAATACATTATGTATTCGACCGCCTTCTCAACGCGCTTAACGTATTTGGGATCGACGGCAATCTTTCGAGCCTTGCAGGTATCAAGCAGCTTGCGGTAACGATTGACTACTATGTTGTTATAGTTGAAAGTCGGCTCCTGAACCACGCCATCTGGGTAGCAAATGGTCCACAGGTTCTCGAACATCGCCGACAGCCCCTGCTCGAACCATTCGTTGCTCTTAGCAAGTTCTGGGTGACGGTCAGCTAGCTCATAAAGCGCGGTGCTCATTTGCGCGTCCCAGTTGCCCCCGCCCTTCAGCAGCGCCAAGACCTCCGCCATATCGACCATATTGAAAATCATTGCGGCGCGAATGTCGCGAGTGAAGTTCTTGGAGGTATGAAAACCCGAGTAGAAGTACCACATCTGGTTCATTCGAGCACCTATCGAAAGACCAGACCACATGCTGCCGCCTGCAATTCCCGGTGGTGGGGCTGCGTTACGCCCCTTCTTTCCAGGCTCCAGGTAGCCGGCGCGAAGGGGAGATGGGATGTCGTTCAGCAGGTTGGTCATCATTTCGTTGAAGCCGATGGCGTACTTCTCATCACCGCCGGAGTTGATGTAGCCGCTGCGGAAGTTCTTCAAGATCCCGGAGCGCGTGAGCCCGACTCCGCCCCGCGTCGGCCAAGACCGAAAGTGGTTCCAGTTTGGACCTAGGTCAACTATCTCGCCGTTTGCGTCCTTGATCTTCTTGTCTAGAACTAGGTTATCGTAGCTGGGGTCGTAGTCCGGTTTCTTGTTGGGAACGTCCTTGGGGTCGACCAGGTCCGGCCTCGATTCGTAGTAAATAATGAGTTCGTCAACAGCTTTGTCCCAGTCTTTGGCCAAAACCGCCGCCTTGATTTTCTCAAGGCCCGGATAGTCAAGATTCCACTGGGAAAATCTATCGGCATACTCCTTATCTCGGTCGAATGCGCGCCTGGAATGAATCTGGAACCAGATGTTGGCGTCGACCTTTTTGCCGTCTACATAGGCCTGACCCTTGTAGTTGCCGCCGTGGTAGACGCCCACTATCCGCCCGTCTCCGCCTTTGACAGTAAGCTCAAAGTAGTACTCGGTGTTGGGCGCAACAGGCGCGTTTAACGTAAACATCACTACCTGCCCCTCCCAGTCTCTCCACTCGAAACGCATCTCTGCGGAGGCAAGCGCCCTTACTTTGGCGGGTGAATCCCACAGCGTCATCACGACCTGTTCGTCCTTAGTCCAACTCTCATGCCAAGGGCAGATGGCGACGGCAATCCGGCTTACCTCGACGATATTAGGACCGGTCGTGAAAGTCTGTCCGATGTATCCGCCTGGTTCGATGGTCTTGTAGTTTCGCCGGTCGGGACCGTCGTTCGAGGCGTCTAGCACCATATTGTTAAGTATCCGATCCAAAACCGGCCCAGCTTGGGCCACGCGAACGCACGGCAATGCCAAGCATATAGCCAGAATCAAACCGGGAAACGCTCTTCGCAAAGTGCTACCTTCCAGAAGCTCAGCATCTGATTCAGTAATGCTAGCACCATACAGTGCGAAGCGCAAACTTAAGAGCCTCCCGGAGACTGTTCAGTTTCGCGGTATTGTCATTCCGACCGAAGCGAAGGCATCCACTGTTTCGACCGGTATGCATCACGACAAGAGATGACTCGACTCCACTAGCGATCCGCTCGAGATGACGTATTCCCGCAGAACTGAAATGCTTCGCCTCCCGCGCCTGGCTCACCGCCTTAAACGATGGTTGCGCGCCGCCCGCCTTTGGAATAACATACTGAGTAAGTTGGCGGTGAGAAGATATGGCACGCTACATTGATCTCAGTTACCCCATCTGGAACGGAATGCCGGTATTCCCCGGAGACCCGCCGGTCGCAACGGAGGCCGTGATGGAGCTGCGCGAGAGCGGTTATCACGTCACACGGCTGTATTTTGGCACGCATTGCGGCACACACATCGACGTCCCCCGCCACTGCATTATAGGCGGGAAGACGGTCGACGAAATCTTACCTGAGAAACTAGTTGGCCCCGCAACAATAATTGATCTGGGAGATTTGGAACCGGACAGCGAGATTACAGCTCCCGACCTCGACCGCCACGCTGAGCAAGTCCCGCAAGGTGGGAGGTTGCTCATCAAGACCGGTTGGGGCAAACGATGGGGCGAGCCCGAGTTCTTTACACGCTTCCCGGGTTTAACTGAGGGGGCGGCTGCGTGGCTCACCGCTCGTAAATTAGTTCTCGTCGGGCTTGAACAGCCCTCTATCCACCCGCGCGCCCATCTCGCGGTCCACAAGCATCTCCTGGCTGAGGGAACTATTCTGATTGAGAACTTAGCTAACCTAGACAACATCAGCGAGCCCGAAGTATTGCTCGTGGCGTTGCCGCTCAAGGTCAAGGACGGCGATGGCGCTCCGACACGGATCATCGCCATAGAAGGATGGGTATCCAGTTGGCAGTTCAGCCCGAGATCAGAACCGGCCTGAAGCCGACGTGATCGACCGCCACCAGCCGGTAATCTACTCCACGCACGACACCTTCCAGGTAGCTTCCCGCATGGATATGCCCATAGACAACCGTATCCACGCCATACTCCTCGATGATAGCGGCAAAAGCGTTTGGAGCAAGCCCTTCATCAAAGGGAGGATAGTGAAGCGCTACGATCTTCCTCGTTACTCCGAGCGGTATCTCGTCAAGGCCCCTGCGCAAGTTGGCTAGCTCGCGGTTGAGAACGCGGTCGTCGCCGGGATCTTCTCCTTCCTCCGTCGATTCGACTCGCCAACCTCGGGTACCGGTGATTCCCACACCGTCCACCATGACCGCATGTCCATTAACAAGTCTAATACTCTCGTGTATGGAACGTTGTATGCGGTTGGTAGCCTCTCGGCGCCACCAGTAGTCGTGATTGCCGCGTATAAGCAACTTAGTGCCCGGCCTGGCGGCGATCCATTCCAGATCTGGCCGTGCTTCAGGAAAGCGCAGCGCCCACGAATGATCTCCTGCCACGATGACCTTATCTTCAGGTTTAACAATTGCATCCCAGTTCGCCGCGATGCGACGGGCATGGTCGTGCCACACCTCGCCGAATATCTCCATCGGCTTTTCGGCGCACATTGACAGATGCAAATCGGATATAGCATAAATGGCCACGAACAATCCTCAAAAGGCTTTGGGATGGCTTTGTTTGATCGTGCGATTAAGCATTATGCTTTTCCCAGGCCCATTCTACCACGTCGGAGCGTCGATTTGCCGAAATGCGCTATAATCTAGCGGACAGTAACGGGAACAAGTAACCCGCCTAAAACGACTAATATGGTGGCGGCGGAGCCAGGATGTGGCTTCGCCGCATTGCTCAGTATGGAGAACAGTATGCTGTCATTGACTGCCAAGCATATTATGACGCGAGATGTTGTAACGATCAAAAAAGGCGCTTCCGTGGAAGAAGCCCTTAGACTCATGGCTTGCAACAGAGTCAGCGGATTGCCCGTAGTAGACGTGGACAACCGCCTAGTGGGCATCATCACTGAAAGCGACCTACTGCTCAAAGGCCAGTTTGCGCCAACACCCAGGGACACGGAACCTCCTGGCATATTCGCCCCCAAGCACGGCGGTATTACCGAAGCCCACCGCAAGGCTCAGGCGGAAACCGTAGAACAAGCGATGACAAAAAAAGTGCTGTGGTTTGAGGAAGACTCGCTTGTATCAGACATCGCTCGTGCTATGGTAGAGCACGCAGTCAACCGTGTGCCTATTCTGCGCGATGGGGTAGTTGTAGGAATTGTAAGCCGGATGGATATAATCCGGTCTCTCGCGGCGGAATCCAACGGCGGCGACCCGTGCGACGTGGAGAGGTCTCGAACCAAAGTCCTCGAGCTCTGATAAACTTCCGTGGCAAGCTTCTGGGGTAGTCACGAGCCTCATCCGGCGAATATCCCATCGGATTTGGAAACTTGTGTTTGTTGCCCGCTTAGCTCGAACTTACTTAGTCGAAAAGAGCGAGTCTTCAAGGCCAATGTTTACCCGGATATCTTTGTAGCTAACCGAGCCGAGGGTCTTGCCGTTTGGGTCGTACATAGTCGACTCCACCGCGATAGGCAGCTTCGCGGTTAGCTTCTGATGATCAGTGTAGACCGACCTCAGACGCAGTTCACCGCTGCCGCGGTATTTCTCGCGCTTCATTACCCTCAGCGTGTCCACGTCCACCCAGACCATATCGTGGCGCTTGTCCGGGTCGCCAAACTTGGGGTCGAACTTGAGCTTCACGACGCCGTTTTTGGGCTGCTTAACGACGGTAACGTTGTTGTCAACCCACAGTCGGCTTGAGAGGAAGCCCAGGTCGAGGGTGTCCTGCCGTTTGCCGGGGTCGTTCTTTACGTTTTCGCGATGCTTGATCATAGAAGCCAGAATGAGCTTTACGTAGCCATTCTGGATGTAGGTGGCCTTGATGCCGCGCGCGTAGCCGTCGTATCTGATCTTGTCCGGTTTCTTGTAGGAGATGATGGCTTTTTCGAGCTTGAGGAGATCACCGTAACCCTCGCCCATGCCGGAAACAGTCTTTTTGTCGGCCTCGGTAATGGTCATGCCGGCTCGGAAGTCCGTAAGGCCGTTTTCGGCAGCCTTTACACGCGCTAAAATCTGGTCGGACGTAACCCCAAATGTAGGCCCATTCAGGAAGAATGCGCTTATGAGCGCAACCATATATTTAAGCCTATGCATCGACGCACCTCAAGTGGAAGTCTTATAATCTACTCTGACTTACGCAGCATACCACCATTGCCATTTTCGCCATGTCTTCAGGCTACTTTATGTAACAAATTGCTTCCCTGCTCTGCGGGTTTACCACTACCTGCACCAACGCTCCGCCGGTTTCGGCCCCGACATCGATCAACTGCACCAGACCCGCATATTCGGTCGCCTGAGGCAGAAGATCGGCTAGCACGTTGGACGCGCTATCGAAGAACCGATGGTTGAACTGGGCGATCGGGTCGTCGGGATATACGGGCAGATACACGATCTGCGCCTCGACCAGGTCCTGAAAGAAATGCGTCCCGTAGCTCACTTCGGGCACGTGACCAGCTTCCTCGCGAGCGATCTCGACCAGCACCGATGTGTTTCCAATGTCGGCGTAACCGACGTTCACCCCAAGTTCGATGTTACTGCTGCCCCAACGGCCGGGGCCCATCATCATTACTTTACCTTCGATAATACTCGGATGCTCGTTGATACCGCCCACCACTCTCCCCACGGCTTTCTTCACGTCGGGCGAAGCGGAAGAGTAGGCTGCGGGGTCAATGAAGAGTATGTAACGAATATCCTTTATTGTGCCTCCGTTGACCATCCGGCTCGATCGAAACAGCGTCTTTTCAGCGGGAATATCGTCTGGCACGTCCACTGGTCCCGTGGAGCCTGCTAGCCAGAGAGGTCTGCACTGAAGCAAGTTCAACCTGACTTTGCCTTCTTCCGTAATGGAGGCGGTAAACTCAATGTCGATCGGATGCCCGTAGGCGGACTCCAGCTTGGATAGCGCCGCGCCGAGTATCTTGACGAAGTTCGTGCGCTTGATGAGGTTGTTGAAAGTGAGCACCAGCTTTTCGGGTGGAGAATCGATGCGATTCGTAATGGGATCTGCTAGGTGATCGTCCTGCATTTGCGATACAAACAGGTGCAGGTTAGGGTAGTCCTTGGTCGCCAGAATATCCAGAAGCAATCGCGAGACCAGTTTGTTCTCACGCAGATCCAGTAGGTCGATCTTGCGCTGCGAGTAACGCACTATCTTGGCCCCCACCTCCGGCCTTAGCTGCGGGTTGCTAACGGCGATCATACGCGGATAGTCGCTGCCCACTCGGTCGACCGCGCGCGTTCCTAGCCCGAAGACAAGCCTTATTACGCCCTGGTCAGGATCGATGCGGTCGCTCCAGGCATAGAGGTTCTTCGAAAATGCAACCCC
>Ga0068707_1000018_pt1 | contig 73783 bp, 57 predicted proteins | sample YNPNPMetaG_FD_66600 | JGI IMG/M metagenome (GOLD analysis project Ga0068707, IMG submission 66600) | Anoxygenic and chlorotrophic microbial mat microbial communities from Yellowstone National Park, USA - YNP NP MetaG | ecosystem: Environmental > Aquatic > Thermal springs > Hot (42-90C) >... | reverse complement strand
GCCTTAGCAAGGCTCACACCTTGCCCCACGGTAATCTCTGTAGCATCGCCGCGGACCCCATCGATCGACACCACTTTAGCTCGCAATCGAGAGAGCAAGAAGCTATTGCCTCCAGTCTGCGGCCGTCAGCAAAAGAGATGCTGCGAACTCAGCCGCTTTGCATAGGTCTTCGCACGTAATTCGCTCTGATGAAGAATGCGCGTCTTCGTAACCTACCCCTACCACGACTGAGGGTATCCCCCACGCATTGAAAATGTTCGCATCGCTCCCGCCCCCACCATGTACGAAGACTGGGCAAATTCCCATTCTGTTGGCGGCGGCTACAGCTATCTTTACTACCTCGTCCTCGTCGCACCATCGAAAGCCTGTGTACTCGCGTTCGCCAGCCACCTCGGCTTGCGCGCCTATCGCACAAGCCTCACGCTCGAACATCTCCGTCATATGCCGTACTTGGGCTAATAGGCTCGATTCGTTACGGCTGCGGGCTTCGGCGCGGACGGTTACCAAATCGGGGACAATGTTGCGCGCCTTACCGCCTTCGATAACTCCGACGTTGGCGGTGGTTTCCTCGTCGATTCTGCCGAGACGCATTTTTGAAATTGCCCTCGATGCTGCTACAATCGCGCTGACTCCCTTCTCGGGCGCCATTCCGGCATGAGCAGCTCGACCCCGAATTAGCACGGTCAGGCTCTCGTGTGACGGCGCGCTCACAGTAATCCCGCCGACAGGCTTCTCGGTATCAAACACATAGCCAAACTTGCCTATGAGCTTAGAGCGATTCAAACTCTTGGCACCTAATAGACCGATTTCCTCTGCTACGGAGAACACCACCTGCACGTCGCCGTGCGCGGCCCCACTCTCGATTACCGACTGCACGCCCTCGATAACAGCCGCTATACCCGCCTTGTCATCCGCGCCGAGAATTGTCGTGCCGTCGGAACGAAATATGCCATCGATAGTCTCTAGCTTCAGACCGTCAGTGGGTTCGACTGTGTCAAGATGGCAGGACAACATCAAAGCTGGAGCTGATGAAACTGACCCAGGCAAAAACGCAATTAGATTTCCAGCCTCACCACCGATAACAGATGCTGCGGCGTCCTCCTCAACTTCGAAGCCGATGGCCTCGAGCTTCGTCTTGAGGAAACTAACCAGATTCCCTTCTTGCCTCGATGGACTGTTGATACTGACCAGATCGACAAAACATTGCTCGACCCGTTTTTTGTTGACCATGCTCACTCCATACCATACTAAAACGTTGAGGTGACTTTGCTTAATCCACGCGGTTGATCTGGATTGTGGCCACGGACGACGGACAATCTCTCCGCGAACAACTGTCCTGCCGCAACATACAGCATCGGGCTCAACTGTTCATCAACTACCTCCCGCACGTCGACTCTCGCCGTCGCGAGGTCCAGTATATTCGACTCGCTGCTAAGCACTATTATCTCTGCTCTTTTGTCCCTCAGTTTGCGAGCCAGATCCAGAACAGACTCATACGCTTTTCCAGGCGGAGCAATGAGCATGCAGGGATCGCCCTCGTGAATAGTAGCGATGGGCCCGTGCAAGAAATCTGCCGCCGAGTACCCACGAACCCCAACGTAGCTTGTTTCGGCTAGTTTGAGAGCGATTTCCAAAGCGGTAGCATAGTTAATGCCGCGACTGACGATCGCAGCGGACTGCATATACCTGTACCGCTCGACTGACTCGGTGATCTCATCCGACCTACCAATAAGAGCCCGCATTTGCTCCGCCAAGTATCTGAGCCTGTCCTGGGCGCCATCGTCTCCAGCAATCATCCAGCTCAGCAGGTAAAATAGAGCAAGCGTGGCTGTGTAGGTTTTGGTGGCGGCTACTGCTTTCTCCGTTCCCGCACCACAGAGGAGAGTGTGGTCGACTACTCGCGTTATAGGGGAGTTCGGCTCGTTGGTTATGGCAGCCGTGAGCGCGCCCAGCTTGCGAGAGCGGGCAAGATATTCTGATACATCTTGTGCTTGACCCGATTGAGAGACCCCTATCACCAGCGCTTCGCGCAAATCGATATCGGCTTTATAAATCGTGAACACAGAACAATCGGCCAAGGCAACTGGAATAGCATTGTTTATCTCCATCAAATATTTGCCGTAGATGGCGGCGTGGTCTGACGTGCCACGAGCAGCCAGCACCGCCAACCTCGGCGCACGCCGCCTAACTTCATCGGCAAGAACCCTGACAGCCCGATCAGCCTGGTTCGCAACACGCATGATTATGTCGGGCTGCTCTCTTATCTCGGCTAGCATCAGCGACATTGATGTTCCTCTCTCCGGCTAGGGCCAAACTCTGCGCTCACTGTCTGATACTGCCGCTCTACTTCGAGCGTAATCGGCGAGTCCGCAGTTAAGCCGCTAATTTCACTCATAACGCCAGTAACCCCTTTCTCGGCAAGGATCTTCTGCAATTCAGCCGCGCTTTGATCTCCTGGCGGATCGAAATACAGAGCAGCGGCTATTGCCTTACACAGGACCACTGGAGTTACGCCAAACTCCAGTGCCAATCTTGCTCCTCCTACTAAACGATCCTCATGCCCCAGTTTGCGCATCGGATCCCCACCAACTCTCGTAACCTGATCCCCTAAGGCAACATTACCAAATCGATGAATAAGGTCTTCAACGTGCTCCCAATGCTCTTCAGGGCTAAAGCCGTACTTTTTTATAAGCGCCTCACCGGTCTCACGTTCCGCGTTCCTCACCAACTCCTCGATCTGCGAATCCTTCATAGCTTGCCATACGTATTCGTAACCTCTAAGGTAGCCCAAATATGCGGCCACCGCATGACCAGCGTTGTGGGCGTAGAGCTTGCGGTCCACATAGGCCTGAAAGTTGTCCGCCGGCTCTACGCCGACGATGTCAATCCACTCTCCTTTAATTGACGCACGTGAAACAGGCAAGTGCTTATAAGGCTCCACAACGACCAACAGCGGGTCCTCCCGCTTCTGTTCCTCGGTCATAACCGGAACCATTCGCCCAACCACGCTTTCCACAAACCCGACTTTGTCGTCTAGATAAGCGTGATACTCGCTGGGCAGAGCTTCTCTAACGCGATCTTTGAGAAACGCTCCCATGTTCTGCAGGTTCTCACAAATAACGATATTTATGGGCTCGACAACCCCGGCATCGGCTCGTGCCTTAACCCCGGCGGCAATAGTTGGCGCGATCTTGGGCAGCACATTGACACCGACGGCAGTGGACATTATATAAGCACTTCTGATCTCTTGGGCGACACTTGCTACGTCGCAACCGTTCACCGCTCTTACGTTCGTAACCGTGACCGTCCACGGTGATTCGCAGGCCATACGTATCGGGTAAGACCTCCGATCATTCAGCAGGTCAACCAATTCTGATATAACATCCACAAATACCACTTCAAAGCCGGACTCTGAGAAAAGCTGGCCGAGGAAACCTCGACCAATGTTGCCGGCTCCAAACTGCACCGCCTTTCTCACCATAACCTCCGTATCGCTTCTAACCGCCGTGCCTGTTCAAGGGATCGATCATTCGCCGACACACCTAAGCAAGCTCGAACGGCATCAGCAAAAGATCACTGAGACGCCTCGCTTCCCATTCGAGTGAGGTGTTGGCTAGTATGATAATCACATCTCCTTCAGCCGGCCTGAACTCCGACATTACTTGGAGACACGCTCCGCAAGGACGCGGGAGCCCAGAATCACCAGCAACTACGCACACCGCGCGAATATCACGCCCGCCCTCCGATACCGCCTTAAAGATGGCAACTCGTTCGGCACAGACGGTAAGTCCGTACGAGGCATTCTCCACATTACAGCCTGAATAGACCGCCCCCGATCCGGTAAGAACCGCCGCACCGACTGGAAAACCCGAATACCGCGCGTAAGCTCGTTTGCGCGCCTCAAAAGCCGCACCAAGCAACCGCTCGATCATACCATTGTCCAGATCGCCCCCCGTATGCGTCAACGTTTCATCACCGCCACAGTTACTCCGGAGCCGCCTTCCTCCTTTTCGCCTAGCCGATAGGACTCGACGCCCCTATGCGACCTGAGATACTCCCAAACAGCGGCCCTCATTGCGCCTGTCCCTTTGCCGTGCACGATTCTGACTTGCACGGCGCCTGCCGCGAGGGCATCGTCAAGATACTTGTCCAACTCCAGAAGCGCACTTTCGACACGTTTACCGCGCAAATGGATTTCTCCCACGAAGTCGCGAGCCTTTTCGGCGCCGATAGCAACGTGGGTAGATACCTCCCTACGCCGCGCGGTCTCTCCCCTTGGCTTACGAAGAGCCGAGATGGGCACTTTAACCCGCATCGCGCCGATTAGCACAACAACCTTGCCCTCTTCGGGAGGTTCGACAATCTTGCCGTCCTGGTCTACGTCGGCTATTCGCACACGCGCTCCGGGGACTAATTCGGCGTCCGAGGATAGCCGTTCCTCTCTCGATTCAGGCTTAGTCGGGCGCGCCACTTGCTCCTCTAACTGATCTATCAGCTTCTGAGCCTTCTTTCTAAGGTCGTGGGCGCGCTTGGAATCCTTGTGTTGAACCGACAATTGCTGCAAAGTGCGATCCAGCTTGCTGGAGTAGGCGTTGATGACGGCCTCAGCTCTGGCCCACGCCTGGTACTCGGCTTGGCTCCTCGCTGCCTCAAGGCGTCTGAGCTGCTCCTCATATCTCAACCTTAGGGCTTCCGCGTCGTCTGAGCATCGCTCGGCTATCTTTTGTTGCTCAGCAGCTATGCGATGGCTTTCTTCGATCCGACGGATAAGTTCTTCGGCAACTTCCGAGCGTCTCGACAGGTTTGTCCGAGCGGCGGTAACTATCTCATTCGCAAGCCCGAGCCTCTGCGCGATTGCGAACGCATTGCTGCTACCTGGAACGCCGATGAGGAGCCGATAGGTCGGCTTGAGGCTCTCGGGATCGAACTCAACGCACGCATTTTCGACACTGTCGCGTAGGAAGGCAAACTCCTTCAGCTCACCGTAATGGGTAGTAGCAACCACACGCGCACCGCGTTCCAGTAAGTAATCCAGGACCGCCTTTGCCAGCGCCGCACCTTCGGCCGGATCGGTCCCCGCTCCAATCTCATCAAGCAGTACGAGAGAATTCGGCGTTGCCGATCGCGTAATACTCACGATGTTGGTCATATGCGAGCTAAAAGTGGAAAGGGACTGCTCTATGCTTTGCTCGTCACCTATATCGGCAAATACCTCTTCGAATATCGCCACTTCAGAGCCAACCGCCGCAGGCACGTGAAGACCACTTGCCGCCATTAGTGAGATCAAACCGATTGTCTTTAAAGTAACGGTCTTGCCACCGGTGTTCGGACCCGTGATAAGCAGAGCATCGAAATGCTTACCTAATGTGACATCGATAGGTACCACATCACCAGTGAGCAGCGGGTGCCGCGCGGAGCGAAGATCAATCCGGCCAGCATTGTTGAGAATAGGCTCCGACGCCCCTTGGAGCAAGCTCAGCTTGGCACGTGCGACGATGCAGTCGATCGTAGCGACCACATTAAGGCTTGCAAGTATTCGCTCGCCGTAGTCGCCCACAAGCCGTGACAACTTAGTGAGGACTTTCTCGATCTCGTCGCGCTCCCTGCCCATCAGCTCCCTGCGCCGATTGCCCATCTCGACCACTGCGGCAGGTTCAACAAAGATAGTGGCCCCAGACGCACTGGAATCGTGTACGATCCCAGGAAACTGGCCTCTATGCTCAGCCTTCACAGGGATGCAGTAACGGTCCGAGCGGATGGTGATTACCGGCTCTTGTATGATGGTGCGATAATGGCCTTGTAGGAAGCTGTTCATTCGCTCCATAAGCCGCGAGTGTATTGTCTTAAGCTCGGAGCGGGTTTTCGCAAGCGCAGGGCTGGCCGAGTCCAGCACCTCGGCATTTTGCGAGATAGCCTTCTCGATTTCGGATTCAACGGCGTCGAAACGCTCAATCTCCAAGGCTAGTTCGCCCAGAACTGGGTATTGTTGCCTCAATTTCGCCAGGAAGCCAGAGAGGCGAGAGGACATTCGTAGCGTGTCGGCAACAGATAACAACTCCGCCGCTTGTAGTAAACCGCCGATGGATGCTCGCTCAACTAACGGCCTGATATCTTCGACTCCACCTAACGGGATGTTGCCCATAAGGTCTAAGATGTCCCGGGCCTCCGTGGTCTCTTTCTGTCGTCTGCGGGCAGCCTCCAGATCGGTGACGGGGTAAGTCAGCGCAGCAACATGCCTACCTAGCGCGGAAGCGGCTTGGTCCTGCAGTCGGGCGATTATCTTGTCGAACTCGAGAACACGGAGAGCGTGCGGGTCCATGACGTGAGTGATTATACCAAAGTGCCCAAGGCTGGTCCAGAATTGAGGTTTTCTCAAACCTGTGCACTTTCGCAGTGCTATTGGTCCGACCACGCTATAGAAAACCCGATCGAAATCTCACCCGGTCGATACGGACTGCTCCATTCGGAGACCCTGAACCATCTCCGCTGTCTCGGCAACTGCGTCCGCCACGATCTCGATCGCCCTTGCAAGCTCTGATTCTTCAATGATAAGCGGCGGTTCAAGACGAATTACTTTCGGATTGTTCATGCTATAGGCAGCCAACAAGTCGCGCTTGCCGCAAGCAGCAATTACCAGTAGAGCGATATCGTCCATCTCGAACTCGATGCCAGCGAGTAAGCCTTTCCCGCGAACATCCTTGATCATATCCGGGTAGCGCGCCTGAAGTGACTTCAGTTCGGAAAGCAGCACTTCGCCCAGTCTGGCCGACCGCTCAACCAAGCCCTCTTCTAAGGTCGTCCGAATGGCCGCGGTTACGGCAACGCACGCAATTGGGTTGCCGCCGAAAGTAGTGGAATGGAGGTATGGGTTAGCACCGAACATCGAATCCCACACATCTGCATTGGACGAAAAAGCGCCTACGGGCATCACGCCGCCGCCAAGTGCCTTCGCCATCGTGACGATGTCCGGTTGAATGCCGTAGTGCTCACTTGCAAACATCCGCCCAGTGCGGCCAAACGCCGTCCTGACTTCATCGATAATGAGAAGCGCACCACTGTGTGTACATATCTCGCGTACTTTGGGAAAGTAGTCGTCCGGAGCCACGATCACCCCACCCTCACCCTGTATCACTTCTAGTATCACGGCGGCCGTCTTATTGGTAACAGCGGCAGCCAGGGCATCGGCGTCACCGAACGGCACGTGTCTAGTCTCAGGCAAGAGAGGATGAAAGCCCTGCTTGTAGACGTCGCGCCCTGAAACAGAGAGGGAACCGAAGGTTTTCCCGTGGAAGCCGCCTATCGCGCCGACGAACTCCGGCCTGCCTGTGTGAATGCGAGCGGCCTTGAGCGCGCCTTCCACAGCCTCGGCGCCAGAATTGCAAAGGAATGAATAGTTAATGTCGCCGGGCAAAACCGAGGCCAGAGTCTCGCATGCTTCGGCCAACTCTGCGCAAAGCAGGAAATGGCTTTTTAAAGCTTCCTTCTCGAGCTGCTTTCTTACGGCCTCGACCACTCTCGGGTGCAAATGGCCCAAACTAAAAGCACCGTAACCGCCAACCAAATCGAGAAACTTACGACCGGAGGCATCCCATATATAACAACCTTTAGCCCGCTCTTCCGGCACGCTAAAACCGCTAAACGAGTGCACAGCCGCAATGCCCGGGTTCACGAACCGTCTGTATTTGTCCAGGATATCTTCGGTTAACCTATCTACATTCGCCTCATCAAGCACCATCCGCTACTCCTTCGTCTTCTCAAATACTCATACTTTGACCCGTGCGCCACACCGCAGTCCATCAAATTAGCTTTGCACACAATGTAAGCCATTTCCTTCGCAATGCCAACTAGCCCTAGTCCTCATAGAGAACAATTCACGTCCAATCCCTACGCATCTGAAAAGCTGAGGCCGTTTTGGCACGTCTTTTGCAGTTCTTAATGCTGAGGCATCTCTAGCCAAATGTAAGGAGGGGAATTGAAGTAATGAGGGTAGCTTCCGGGCTTTTTCTGGCCCTTACGCTCGTCGTGGCCGCTTCGAGCACTTACGCCTACAGCTTTTGGGGCATCAACGTCGGGACAGCATCCTACGACAGCGAGATACAGCTAACGTTTGACGGTGTCTACGGCTATCCTGACCTTAAGTATGCTCTTGGCAGCTACAACTACACAGGTGTTTGGAACGGCATTGCCTATGACTGGTACGGCGCGCACGCCGCTGCTTCGCCAGGAGCCAGCTACGCCGTTCATCGGAAATGCGATGCTATGGCGATCTTTCACATCGCCGACGACAACTACGCTAAGTTCATGATCCTTGCGGGAACCCCGCAGACGGGCTTCACCGCTCCCGAAATCGGTTATGGGACCCGAGAGTTCGGACCTGGCGATCTCCGCATCGTAGACGAGCACAGCTCCGACGTCTATGGCATCGGGTTGCGCAGTAAAGCCAAGGTTTTGAAATGGTATGATGGGTCGAGCGATGAGTACAAGATATACTACGCCGACACGGACACCGTCGCGCCCATAACGTGCAGAAACACCGGGACCCAGGGCGATGTCGTCAAGAATGCAACCTGGGCACACGTCGATCACTCCTCTCTTGGGCCCGGCGACCCGGAGGCGTATGCATTCTACATCAGCGACTCTACCAACCTCATCGGCTCCGCCGTTGTCACCGCCGCCAACACCGGCGTATCCATATCGGGCACTGATATCTGGGCCTACGAAGTAACCGTTGGCTGGGATCTGCTTGGTGTAGATCCCGGTGATGAATATTGCTTCAACGTCTCCTGGAGGCCGGATTGCGGCAACGATATAATCTCTCTAGATTTGTGTGGAAGCAGGACCTATGTTCCCGAGCCTAGCTCGATCCTTTCTTTGTTGGCACTGTGTGCTGGAGGTTTTTTCAGACGACGACGCAATTAGTACCTGTTCACCGTCCAGATCGTCGTCTTTGTGAAAATGACCGGGTCGGCGGACCCGGTCATTTTTTATTGCCAAGCAAAGTCTTTATGTACTGGGCCCTTTCGAACGCATAAGGATCGGTAGCAGCAGCACTGCTCACCTTTCCTCTGAAGTCCTCTATAGTTGAATAACCCTTCGACTCCATCCACTCCGTCAGGTCCTTGTTCATCTCGACCACGTGCTCAATGCCATTACGATAAAGACTGGAAACGGTCTGGACGGCTTTTGCGCCAGCAAGAATGTGAGACGCCACCTCCTTAACTGAATCCACGCCAGTGCTTGCGACGAAGTCCGTGTGTATCCTGCCGGAAAGCAAGCCTATCCACCGAAGCGGCAAACGCGTGTCCTCCGGCCTGCTGAGATCGATACTGGTTGTGAGAGCCTCGCTCGTGGGATCGATAGATGGCTGGTAGAACCTATTGAAGAGCACGACACCGTCTGCGCCGGCCTCAACGACTCTGCGAACGAAACTTGCCACCGACGTGTACCACGGGCTGATCTTCACAGCTAAGGGTACTCCAATAGCCGCTTTCACCGACGCCACTACTTGCAGCGACCGCTCCTCTATGGCCAAAGCATCCGCGCGCGGATCGGTTTCCACAGAATATAGGTTAAGTTCTATGGCATTGCAGCCCGCGTTTTCTAGGTCCTTGGCGTAACCGACCCAGTTCCCGACCGAGATAGCGTTCACGCTTCCAATGATGGGAAAGGTCACGGCTTGACGAGTCTTTTCAATCCACATTAGGTGCTCACGAGAGCCACGGAACTCGATCTGCGGGAAGTAAGTGAGCGACTCGGCGAAGTGGTCCGCGCCCACCATAAGAGCCTCATCAAACTCCTGATGCTCAAGCTCCATCTGCTCCTGGAACAAAGAATACACAACCATCGCGCCGGCGCCGGCATCCTGCGCCTTCTTGAAGTTGTCCACTTTGCCGGACAACGAACTTGCACCTACAATCACGGGACTCGATAACTTGATTCCCATTAGCTCTGTTGATATGTCAGGCATCGTCTTTTCTCCTTTCTTGTAGTCTCTGTCAAACACATACCCGCTGCAGCCCGAATACAAACAGCCGGGCTTAGAGAAGCCGCGCCCTAACTTGGCCACGAGCAAGCGCAGTGATATGAGATTAGCTGCTACAGCCGGCGCTTGCGCCGTGTAGCAGCGTTCTTACTCATAACACAACGGGTCCCGGAACGCTAGTCCCAAGACCCGTTAATTGCTTATCTAGTGAGCTGCCCGCGAGCAGGCGCTACACAGCGGCCGGCTCCTCTTGTTTTTGCTCCGTCGCAACGCCATTAACATTCATCGCTGCCATCTGCTGATAGAGCTGGAACCGGCGTTTCACGTCTCGCTCAGCTTTTGCCATTAGCTCTGCCGCAGCATCCGGATTGCTCTTCTTGAGCACCCTGTACCGATTTTCACCATAGGCATACTCCTCGAACGAGATCGTCGGCTCCTTGCTATCGATCTTGAGAGGATTCTCGCCTTTCTCGGCAAGTTCGGGATTGTAGCGATATAGAATCCAATGGCCGCAATTGACGGCTTTCTTTTGTTCCTCAATGCCGTGGGTTGTATTGATTCCGTGGGCAATGCAGTGAGCGTAGCAAATAATGAGCGAAGGCCCATCATAGGCTTCTGCTTCGACTAAAGTCCTCACCAAATGCGCCGGATTTGCAAGCGATACCGAAGCAACATAAACACTGCCGTAGCTCATCGCCATCATGCCAAGGTCCTTCTTGGGCACGGGCTTGCCGCCCGCCGCGAACTTGGCAGTTGAACCGCGCGGGGTGGACTTCGACATCTGCCCACCGGTATTGGAATATACCTCGGTATCAAGAACAAGTAGGTTTACGTTCTTTCCACTAGCGATTACATGGTCAAGCCCGCCGTAACCAATGTCGTAGGCCCAACCATCGCCACCAACGATCCATACCGACTTCTTTACAAGATAATCCGCAACGCTTTCCAATTGCTTACAGATCTCGCACCCGCTATCGCGGCATCCGCTGATGATCTCCTTGAGCTGCTTGACCCTAGCTCGCTGAGCAGTTATCCCTTCGGGCGTGGACTGGTCGGCGTTTTTGATACCTTCGGCAATATCAGCGGCTAGCATACCTTCCGCGACGGCTTTGTCCAGCAGTTCTATCGCATATTCATTGAGCTTGTCGATCGTCAACCGGAAACCCATACCAAACTCGGCATTGTCCTCGAACAAGCTGTTGCTCCAGGCCGGGCCGAACCCCGCCTTGTTCACTGTGTAAGGTGTGGTAGGCAGGTTGCCGCCATAGATCGAAGAGCACCCCGTAGCGTTCGCTATAACCGCCCTGTCGCCAAATAGCTGAGATACCAGCTTGACATAAGGTGTCTCGCCACAACCGGCACACGCCCCAGAGAACTCAAAGAGAGCCGGCAGCAACTGACTGCCCTGAAGAGTTGCCGGATTGAACAACGCCGGGTCCGTATCCGGGAGAGAAAGGAAAAAGTCCCAGTTCTTGCGCTCCCTCTCCCTTATCGGCTCCTGCGCAACCATATTGATCGCCTTGCGGCCTGTTGGCTGCTTATTCTCATCACGCTGCAAGCCTGGACAGTTGACGACGCATAAACCACAACCGGTACAGTCCTCTGGGGCAACCTGGACCGTAAACTTCTTACCCGCCAGTTTGGCCTTGCCATCCACACTCTTAAACGACTCAGGCGCATTCGCCAGCAGGGACTCATCATAGGCCTTGAGTCGGATTGATGCGTGTGGACACAATAGAGAGCACATACCGCATTGCAAACACAAATCAGGATCCCACTCAGGAATTTCAACGGCAATGTTACGCTTCTCGAATGCAGTAGTGCCTACGGGGTATCTTCCGTCTGGCGGCATAGCGCTCACGGGAATCTGATCACCACGGCCTGCAATGATCTCAGCAGTTACTTTCTTTACGAACTCCGGCGCGTTCTCACTAACCACAGGCGGCATCGTAATCTGGCTAGTCACCTGATTTGGATAGTGCACCTCGTAAATGTTGGCAAGTGCGGCATCGACCGAAGCATTGTTCATTTCGACTACCTTCTCGCCATAGCGGCCGTAGGTCTTCTTGATGGCCTTCTTAATGGCAGCTACTGCTTGTTCTTCGGGAAGAATTCCGCTGATCTTGAAGAACGCGGTCTGCATGATCACGTTGATCCTTGGGCCGAGGCCGAGCTTCTGCGCAAGAGAGATGGCATCGATGACGTAGAACTTGGCCTTCTTGTCTATGATCTGCTTCTGGACCTCCCTGGGAAGAGTGTCCCACACTTGGTCGGCAGGGTGCATAGTAGTCAGCAAGAAAGTACCGCCCTCGTCGAGCTTGCTTAGCATATCGTACTTCTCAAGGAAGCTGGGATTATGACACGCCACAAAGTTGGCGCGGTCAATAAGATAAGGACTCCGAATAGGCTTCTTGCCGAAGCGCAGGTGCGATACGGTCATCGACCCGGCCTTCTTTGAATCATAAACGAAGTATCCCTGAGCGTAGTTGTCTGTCTCTTCGCCAATGATCTTGATGGAGTTCTTGTTGGCCCCGACAGTGCCGTCCGAGCCAAGACCGTAGAACATCGCTCGATAGACTTCTGGATCGGCGGTGGAGAAAGTCGGATCAACATCAAGGCTGTTACCGGTGATATCGTCCACAATGCCAACACTAAAGTGGTTTTTCGGTGTCGGCGCGTCCAGATTGTCAAACACCGCCTTAACCATGGCCGGGGTAAACTCCTTTGAACCAAGGCCGTAGCGCCCTCCGACTACAAGCGGCATGCTCTCAAACGGCGCAGTGCCGCCGACTAAGGCCTCTTCGCAGGCGCTGATCACGTCTAGATAAAGCGGCTCGCCGGAAGCACCGGGTTCCTTGGTCCTGTCGAGAACAGCGATCTTTTTTATGGTAGACGGAATAACACCCATCAGATGCTTCACGCTAAACGGTCTGTATAGGCGGACCTTAACAACGCCCACTTTCTCGCCCCTATCGACGAGATAATCGACTGTCTCGTGAGCGGTTTCAGCTCCCGAACCCATGAGAATAACTATCTTTTCAGCATCGGGTGCACCGACGTAGTCAAAGAGCTTATACTGCCGCCCAACCAGCGCCGCGAATTTGTCCATAGTCTGTTGAACAATCTCGGGAGCAGCAAGGTAAAATCGATTTACCGTCTCACGGCCCTGGAAGTAGACATCCGGGTTCTGAGCAGTGCCGCTCATAGTTGGATGGTCGGGGCTGAGAGCGCGCTTGCGATGAGCGATGACTAGGTCATCGTCAATCATAGCCCGCATATCATCAAAAGTAAGCTCCTCGATCTTCTGCACTTCGCTGCTCGTGCGGAAGCCATCGAAGAAGTGCAGGAATGGAACCCTGCTGGCGAGCGTAGCCTGCTGGGAAATGAGAGCGAAGTCCATGACTTCCTGCACACTGCCCGAGCATAGCATCGCGAAACCAGTCTGCCGACAAGCCATAACGTCGCTGTGATCGCCAAAGATGGAGAGCGCCTGGCAGGCAAGGCTGCGGGCGGACACGTGGAAGACGGTCGGGGTAAGCTCGCCGGCGATCTTATACATATTCGGGATCATCAGCAACAGCCCCTGGGAAGCCGTAAAAGTCGTACAGAGCGCGCCTGTTGCCAAAGCACCGTGGACGGCACCCGCCGCTCCGCCTTCGCTCTGCATTTCGGTGACGGACGGGACCGTCCCCCAGATGTTGCGCTCTCCACGGGCGGTTTTTTCGTCACAGGCTTCGCCCATAGTCGAGCTTGGAGTAATCGGGTAGATGGCGATGACTTCGTTCGTGGCGTGCGCCACGTGGGCAACCGCAGAGTTGCCGTCGTAGCTTTCCATTCTCCTTGCCATGGTATCTCCTTCTTAACGATCTTAACGATGGTCGGGTGGTTTGATTGTCTGATGGTACCAACCGTCAGACTACCAGACCATCCAACGTGAATCACATCTCGCGGCGCCAATGAAGCGCCTGTATCAGCGTTGCCTGGTCGGCGTAGTCCATGTCTCCACCAACCGGCATGCCGTGAGCAATCCTAGTCACCTTAATGCCAAGTTCCTTGAGCGGCTTGGCAATATACATTGCCGTCGTATCGCCTTCAATGGTGGGATTTGTGGCGATAATGATCTCTCTTATCTCGCCTTCCTGCACCCGCGCCAGCAACTCTCTTATCTTGAGCATCTCCGGCCCGACACCATCCATCGGCGATATAACTCCGCCGAGCACGTGATAAAGACCTCGAAACTCGTTGGTCTTCTCCATCGCAACCACGTCACGCGGCTCGGACACGACACACAATAGCGTACGATCGCGGCGTGAGTCGGAACAGATATCGCAGCGATCGTTGTCGGTGTAGTTGTAACAGACCGGGCATTGCTTGATAAGCTGCTTTACGTTGAGCACTGCCTCGGCAAGCCCTCGGGCTTCTTCTTCGTTAATCCGGAGAATGTGAAATGCCAGCCTCTGAGCTGACTTGGGCCCGATACCCGGGAGTTTTTCGAACTCGGAAACCAGTTTTGCCAGGGGTTTGGCGTAGTGCATGGTCGCGTACACACAACAAACGGCGGGTCCTAACCTACCCGCCCCGGAATTATTGACCGCGCCTGCGTTGGCCCGGTTCGCCGTTCACACGACTATTATAAGGCAATCCTTGATCAATAGTCAAAGCCTACCGACCTATATGGAAACCGTCCTTCATTCAGTAAGTCAGCACCTACATAAGACCCGGTATTCCTAGCCCGCCGGTAATCTCCTTGAGTTTGGCTTCCTTCATCTGCGCGGCCTTTTCTAGCACCTCACGTACAGCCGTCACCACTAGGTCCTGCAGCATCTCAACATCTTCGGGATCCACTACTTCCGGACTTATCTTAATATCCAGTATTTCGCCTGCACCGCTGGCCACGGCCGTTACCATTCCGCCGCCAGAGCCGGCCTCAATGCGCGCCGCCGTAAGTTCTTGCTCAAGGTTGCTCATGTCCTCCTGCATCTTCTGGACCTGCTTCATCATGTTGCCTATGCCGGGTATATTCCCGAAGGGATTGCCCTTTCCCATCGCATTACTCCTTCCAGGGGTCTTGATTGTCATCGACAATTGTACCGCCGAATGTGGCGAGTACATCGCCCAATAGCGGATGCTGCTCGGGTTCGGGAGGACTCTTCGCCGATTGCCGATCTCCAGGCTCGCGAATCCTCTCCGCTGAGTCCTCAGTAGAAATGGTAGCAATCCTCACGCGCACGCCCAAGACATCTTCTATAGCTTGGCTTAGCGGTTCGGAATCGCTTTCCAAAGTCTTGCGATGAAACTCCCATTTTCTCGTATAGCCCAGCGTGAGAACACCATCGGAAAGGCTAATCGGCATCGCCTCGCTCGCAACAGCCGCAATCTGGGCTTTCTTCAACACACTGCGCACGTGGACGAGAATCTTGCGCCATTCCCGCCGTATATCAGCCAACCCCACTGAAGCCACGGTCGGCTCCGGCTCGCAAGGTCCCAAATGCGCTTGTTCGTCCTCAACATTCAAAGCAGCCTCAGGTTCGAGGAGCGCCGTACCGAAGGCTTCCTTGGACAGCGCCGGAATCGCTTCCGACTCATCGTTCTCCACCGTCAGCGCGTGTGATGCTGGCACCGCAACGGGCTCCTGAACCGAGCGTCTAGGCTCGTTGCCGGTGCTCGGTTTTGCCACCTTTGCATGCTCAGCTACAACCGATTCAGGCGCTCTCATTGCCTTAAGAAGCGCCATTTCCAGCGCAAGCCGGTGTTGTTCGTTCCAGCGAAGTTCCTTATCGGCCGCAACAAACACCTCAATCGCCCTAACCAACTGCTGCTGCGAATAGGCCGACGCCTGGTCAACCCACCGCTGACTATCTTTTCGACGCGTATCGGCACCCACCTTTAGCATCAGCAAGTCACGAAAATGGTCAGCAAGGGACTTGAGCATCTCGCGCATATCGCGACCTTCTCGAAGCAGCTTCTCGGCCACCTCGAACACTGCGGCAGGATCGTCGCGGGCAAGCACGTCGCCGATCTCAAGTAGCGCATCTTCGTCGACCATACCCAGCACGGTGTAGACGTCATTAGCCGCGATAGCTCCTTCTGTGTATGCAATCACTTGTTCCAACAGGCTGAGGCTGTCGCGGTAGGAACCGTTCGCAGCGCGAGCGATAATCTCAAGGGCGTTGTCTGCTATCTTGACGCCTTCCTGGTTCACGACGTATTTCAGTCGACTGGTAATCTCGTCGAGCGTACCGCGGCGGAAGTCGAACTGCTGACATCGAGAGCGAATGGTAAGAGGTATCTTCCCAGCTTCGGTAGTCGCAAGGATGAAAACCGCATGCGCCGGAGGTTCTTCAAGGGTTTTGAGAAAAGCGTCCTTGGCATCCTTGGTAATCTGATGGGCCTCGTCGATGATGTAAACCTTGTAGCGAAGCGACATCGGCCGATACTTGATCTTCTCACGTATCTCGCGAATATCGTCAATGCCGCGGTTAGAGGCGGCATCTATCTCGACGACATCGACCGCCGAGCCATTGGTAATGGATACACAGGCCTCGCAAACGTTGCAAGGCTCAGGAGTCGGGCCATTCACACAGTTGAGGGCCTTCGCGATGAGTCGGGCGACAGTGGTCTTGCCTGTCCCTCGCGAGCCGCAGAACAGGTAACCTTGACCAATGCGCCCGGCTTTAATAGCGTTCTTGATGGTTCTTACGACGTGATCTTGGCCGATCACGTCATCGAACGTCTGGGACCGATATTTGCGATAAAGGGAGACGTAGGCCATTCCGATCTGCAACTCACATTAAGTGATCGTGCACCTGCTTCCGACAAGACCGTCCAAGCGCCATCCTGGCAATTAACTCCAGCCAGATCACCTTGCGGCACATGTGCGAACATGCTTACCGCTGCTTCCTCCCGGACCTGACGGGGTTCACACGCCGGACATTGCGCAGGGCCCGACTATCAACGCCACTTACCAGAACGCATTCCCAAACGACCAGGCCTCGAGCAGGAATTCGACCCCGCTGTAGCGGATTGCGGGTTACAGGGCACCGCTAGTTCCCCGCCTAGCACGACCACATCTTAGAACCTACCCCATAGACCGCTGCCATCACACTCATCAGATGATGTCCTTGCGGTCTATAATAAACTCCTTCCTAAGCATCTTGAACCCAGGCCGGGTGGTAGTGTCTAGGTAATTCTTGTCCCAGATCGCCTCGCCGCGCCAGCCGACACGGTCCTGGATATCCTCCGTCATCCCGGGGTATATCGGCGTCATCCAAATAACCAGCCTATACTTATCCGACTTCAACGGATAGTATTCTCTGTCCTTCGGATTACTTAGATCAATCTCATAGCGGAACTGTCCGCCGCTCACGTAGATGCCCTCCATCGCCGCTCCGCCCTGGACGGTTTGGCTAAGGTCGAGCTTCCAACTGAACGAGTCAGGGATTTTCATCTTGTAATCTGCGTCGGAGAACCGCCAGTAGACCTTTGCTGCGTCTTCCCACTGTTTACGGCGAGCGGGGTCGCCAGTAGTACTCTTCTGATACTTCCTGGTAAAGCACTCAACCGCCAGATCCTTGTATTCGCTGATGGGCACCAAGTTCACTTTGCCCTTGATTTCAATCACTCTGGGGCGAATCCGTCTCCAGCTTACCTCAAAACCGCAGTCGATAGGTTTCAGGGCGTCGTGCGGCGGATTATTACTAGCGACCCGTTGCTGATAGTCGCGAATGGCAGCGTCCCTGGCCCAGTCCAGGAATGCAGGGCGTCCGTTGACTCGAGACTCCTTGAGCATTTCGACGCCCTTCCTGTAGGAATACATATCTCCATAGCGCCAGCCTCTGCGCAGATATAGCATACACAAATTCCTGTCGCAAGTATCAATGATGCTCTGGTCATTACTGACTGATCCGCGCTCTTTGCGGAGCAACGCCACCGCGCGGGCTCTAGCCTTCTTCCACTGAGCAACAGCCTCATCGAGTTTGCCCACCCTTTCATACTGGTGCGCAAGCATATTGTCGACAAACTGTGGCCTGGGTATTCGCACGCCAGTGTTGGGGTCGATACCATCGCGCTTGCATGCTTCTTCCATCAACCTAAGCGCCTCGTCGTGGTCCTGCAACTTGTAGGCGTAATGCGCAAATCCGAGTTCGAAATATATGTCCCATATATCGGGATTGTTGGCGATACCCTCTCTAAGTAGCGCTATGGCGCTAGGAATGTAGCGCTTATCCGACATACTATTTGAATCGACAAAGTTATAGTCCAGATGCCAAGCGCCAGTTGTAAAGGCTTCTACGTTGTGCGGATCTAGCCAGGTGACCATACGCACGATCGGCACAATGGAGTGGTACTCCCCCTCGTGAAAAAACCCATCAGCTCGCGCCCACAGAACCCCAGCCACCACCTCCTTGAACCCGGCTGCCGCGGCCACTAGGAATTGGCCTGGAAGCCGTACCATCAGTTCGCTATGTGGACCTCCGCCCTTGGGCTGTGCCTTACGCGCCAACTTGAGCTGCACTGGGTCGATAAAGTGCTGAGTAACTCCGACAGCCGCAAACAAAACAAACACTAGCGCAATCAACTGCTTGCGTTTGGTATCAGTCACGGCTACACTTCCTTCCTCTCAAAGGTAATAATCGCGAGAAGCATCATCACCAGCGAGTAGATAAGGGAGTAGATGATCATCCCTATGGTGTATTTGGTTAGGTTGGTGATCTCACTCGAGTGGAGCAGGCTGTTGGTAATGTTATACTTGTCGAAGTTCGGCATTACGATGTGCAGAACTTTGTAAAGGAATATCACTGGAGTTGTAAGGCCCTGTTCTCCGGCTTCGGCAATGGTCTTCGTAACCGTGGACAGTAGACCAATGACGTAGACGCCCATACCCATGAAGAAATTCACGGTTGGAGTCAGAAACACCGAGAAGAATAGCACAACCGAGCTCAACACGGTGAACTGCAGGAATATCATCACCACTCCTAGCACGCTCTTGACATCAAACACTTGAACGTCACTTACCTTCAGTTCCATCTCCGGCAGTGTTGCGGTCAGTGACTCTACCGCCCAATGTGCCTTCAAGGTAACAGCCACCAGGAAAACGATGCCCATCAAGAAAATGTTGACGGCAAGAGTAAGCGTCGCGCCCAAGTACTTGCCGATGATGAACTCGTAGCGCTTAACAGGTTTGGATAGAACAGTGTAAATAGTTCGGCGCTCTATCTCCTGCGGAATAAGCGATACTCCCATCACCAAGCTCATCAGCGCTCCGACAAGCGCAATAAGGCCCATCCCGAAACTCTTAACCAATAGCAAATCAGTACCCGCGCCGGACCTCGTCGAAAAACCCGAAAGACTCGAGAAGGAAAAAGACATAACTATCAAGCCGATAGCTACAACCAGAAACACCTGCAGAATCTTTTTACGGAGCGCATCGCCCATGGTAGTCTTGGCAATTGCCCAGATGATCATTTCCTCACCTCCCTCACTATCTCTACGAAGAGGTCTTCGAGGGTCTGCTTCTGCGGCACTACGGATAGTAGCCGCGCCTTTGCGCGGACGACATCCAGGATTTTGTAAACGTTCTCATCCGCCTCCACGTAGATTCGAACTGTGCCTGAATCGACCGTAATACGCTCCGCAATGGGTTTGATCTCCTCGACAAGTTCATTACTTGACTCGGCTATCGTAATGACAGTACGTCCAGCGCTCAAGAGGTCGTTCATATCGCCTATTCTGACTATCTTGCCGCGGTTAATGATGGCAACGCGGTCACACACACGCTCGACGTCAGAGAGTTGGTGGGAGCTGAGCATTACGGTCTTGCCCTGAGCCTTCAGCGAGATAATTAGGTCCTGGATGTCCTTATGAGCAATCGGGTCGAGACCCGAGGTAGGCTCGTCGAAGAACAGCAGGTCCGGATCGTTGATAAGCGCCTGAGCAACTCCGATCCGTTGAAGCATGCCCTTCGAATACTGCCTCAGTGTCCGGTTCGCATCCTCCGCGAGACCGACGCGCTGGAGCAGCTCGTCTATCTTGCTCTTGCGCTCCTTGCCTTTAATTTTAAACAACCTGCAGAAGAAATCGAGCACCTCGACAGCGGTCATATGCTCGTAAAAATAAGGACTCTCAGGCAGATAACTGATCCGCTCCTTGGTTTGGATATCTCCTGCCGGCATCCCCAGGACCTGCGCCTTACCGGAGGTAGGAAACAGCAAGCCCAACAGCATTTTGATCGTAGTTGTCTTGCCTGCGCCATTTGGGCCGATGAAACCGAAAATCTCGCCCTGCCTGACGCTGAAACTGATGTCGTTGACGGCGGCGACCTCGCCGCCCATTCGTCCTTTGTAGACTTTTGTGAGGCCTTCCACTAAAATGGCATCCGTCACAGGCACACCTCCTTGCCCAAGCCGGTCCGATATCCGAAAAAAGGCTCTGCCGGCCCATTCCATATACGCCTTCGCTCCACGCCCGGTTCCACCAACGTCCGGGCAATACCGTTGACGACCAATAATACGGAGTGCTATAATAACCACACCATGGGGCTGTGGCTCAGTTGGGAGAGCGCTTCCTTCGCACGGAAGAGGTCGTGAGTTCGAATCTCATCAGCTCCACCAAGTATAAAGCGGAAAACCTTATCTGGCAAGGTTTTCCGCTTTTGTCTATTTCATTGGAGCAAGAGATGGACCGGAAGCATCAATTTTGGAGCAGGTTGACACGTTGTTGCTGAAGATGCTTAGGCCACCGCGATGGTGAAGATCCGATCCGCTCGGTGCTCTGGGCTGGCGCGTCGCGAAAAGTATACTGGCACATCGTTTCAGGAGTTTACTAACACGGGTATATAAACACCGAGAGGTACCAGACAGCCCCTGGCTTGTGGCTATGGTTCTCACTTACTGCTGGGCCGGTTCAGCCGATTCGGCAAGAGACGTGAGTAAAACCTAAAGTCATAAGCCAGGGATTTTCCATTTTTTGGGCATATCTATTGTGCGCCCGGCGCGTTGTTAATTATGTGTAGCAATCGCAAGAGATTGTCTACGAGGGAGAAGCACTGAAGCGAGGGTTCATTTTTGCAAAACACGTCACTTCGATACGCTGCGCTAGAAGAGTTGAGAGGTGGGCTTTGGTACTCTGGGAAGGTGGGAACACCAGACTCCTAAACTTCGGTCGGAATGACAGTTCCACGAAACTGAATGCGTTCGATAGGGAACACTTCTCTTGACACGCTTCACAGTCGGTAGATATACTTGAGCCTGTATGACTTGTTTCACCTCGCTGTAGAGTTTGGGCTGCGCGGGGGAAGCGACAGGAGGTCTTTAAATCTTGGGCAAGCTCTTGTTGACCGGTGGCACCCGACTTCAGGGAACCGTATGCGCCAGTGGAAGCAAGAACGGGACCTTGGCATTGATGGCCGGCGCGCTCCTCGGCAAAGGTGAAACCATACTGCGCAACGTGCCTCGAATCGGCGACGTGCAAACGATGATGGATATGCTGAAGGCGTTGGGCGTGGGATGCGAAGCCGAGGCAGACGGAACAGTGCGCATAGATGCCAGCGAGATAAGTGAATGCGAAGCCCCCTACGAACTGGTAAAGAGGATGAGGGCTTCTTTTTGTGTGCTGGGTCCAGTACTGGCGCGAAAGGGCTATGCCAAGGTAGCCATGCCGGGCGGTTGTGACATAGGATCGCGCCCCATCGATTTCCACGTGAAAGGAATTCAGGCCCTTGGCGCGCTGGTGAATATCGACCATGGTTTTGTGGAAGCGGAAGGCGACCGGCTCTACGGAGCGCAGATTTATCTCAACTTCCCCAGCGCGGGAGCCACGCAGCATATTATGACGGTCGCCTGCCTCGCCAAAGGTGTCACGACAATACATAATGCCGCCGCCGAACCAGAGATAGTTCAGCTTGCCGAGATGCTTAACAGGATGGGTGGCCGCGTTGAGGGAGCTGGCACGAGCACGGTGCGTGTGGAAGGCGTGTCCGAACTACACGGAACTGATTTCGAGGTTGCCCCTGACCGAATGGAAGCAGGCACCTTTGCGGTTGCAGCAGTAATAACTCAGGGTGATCTGCGAATCGAAAACATAAGGTGGGAAGATGTCGAGCCTTTCGTGCTGAAGCTTCGAGAGGTCGGCGCAACGGTAGACATGGGAGCAAATTCCATGAGAGTGCGTTGCAACGCGCGGCCTATGGCTACAGACATTATGACAATGCCCCATCCCGGTTTTCCCACCGACCTCCAGCAGCCGTTTGCCGCGATGTTGGCGACAGCCGAAGGCACGTCGATGATAACCGAGAACGTTTATGAGCGGCGTTTCAGATACGTCAACGAACTGGTTCGTATGGGGGCAGATATTAAGCAAGAAGGTAGAACAGCCGTCATCAAGGGCGTTCCCAAACTTGCAGGAGCGCAGACGATAGCCTCTGATCTACGCGCGGGGGCAGCGCTGGTCTGCGCGGCGCTGGGCGCGGAAGGTGAATCGGAGATAAGCGGAGTAGAACATATTGAGCGAGGCTACGAAAACCTCGTGGAGAAACTCGTGAGCGTAGGCGCCCACATCTGCACTCTGCAAACGGAGCAGGAGAAGGAAACTGTCTGTGTTTAACCTGGTGCCTGAACTCGGCATCGATCTCGGCACGGCGAACATACTGGTCTATCTGAAAGGCAGAGGCATCGTCCTCCGTGAGCCATCGGTTGTTGCGGTAAACACCAATAACCAAAACCTGGTTGCGGTAGGCGAAGAAGCTCGCCTGATGATCGGGCGCACGCCCGGCAATATCGTGGCAATCCGCCCCTTGTGTGAAGGCGTCATTGCCGACTATAGCACCACCCAAAAAATGCTCGAATACCTCATCGCGAAGGTATGCGGCAGAAAGCGCATCCTCAAGCCCACTGTCATCGTTGCAGTTCCATCGCAGGTAACGCCAGTCGAAAAGCGCGCGGTTGTGCAAGCAGCCAGAAGCGCTGGAGCAAAGCAAGCGTTCACCATCGAGGAACCTTGGGCAGCTGCCATCGGCGCAGGATTGCCCATTTCCACTCCCGGCGGAAATATGGTGGTCGACATCGGAGGCGGAACTACCGACATCGCCGTCCTCTCCCTCAACGGCATCGTCATTTCCCGATCCATCCGCATTGGCGGCAACAAGATGGACGAGGTTATCCAGCGTCACATCAAAACCAAGTATAACCTAATGATCGGCGACCGCACCGCTGAGGAAATCAAGACAAAGATAGGCAGTGCTTATCCTATGGAAACCGAACTGGTGCTGGAGGTAAGAGGCCGCGACCTCATTGCGGGCCTACCCAAGACCGTCGAGGTAACTTCAAAGGAGATAAGGGAAGCACTGTCGGAGCCATTATCGTCAATAATAGATCGGATTAAGTCTGTGCTCGAACAGACTCCACCGGAACTTAGCTCGGATATCATTGAGCGTGGGATAATGCTTACCGGGGGTGTGGCCTTGCTCAACGGCCTTGATAAGCTGATCACAAGTATGACTGGAATCCCGGTCCACGTGGCCGAGGACCCTCTTTCCTGTGTTGCCTTGGGCTGCGGAAAGGCACTAGATCAGATCGACCGGATCAGAGATCAGTTCATAGAAACCGGTTTCGAATAAGTCCTATTATTCACCGCATAGGTTGGCTTTCCGGAGGCGATACCATGATATACCTCGCTTTGATTGCTCTGACTCTGCTTGTGCCGGCCTCGGCCAGTTGTGAACCAATATTCAGGGATGTCCCACCGGGGCACTGGGCCGCCGAGTTTGTGGAGAGGGCCGCGAACCAAGGATTGATGCGGGGTTATGAGGACAATACATTCCAGGGCGACAAGCCGGTAACGCGTTATGAGCTGGCTGTGACGTTAGAGAGGTTTGTAGAGTTTGTCGAAAGGAGCCGGCGGCCGGTGATCGGCGAGAAGAAGGCGAAGCTCACACCGCCTGGCCATTGGGCAGCCAAGTCCATCGCATTTCTGAAGACCAACGAATTCCTGCCCGCCACTTCGCCACTGCTTGCAGGCGGAAACGAACCGGTAACGCACAGGGAATTAGCCGACGCGCTTGCGTCTGTTCTGACGAAGCTTGTCGATCAAAGCGTAGGACCGGACGCAGATTAGCTACAAATCAAGAGTCTTCTGCTTTCCAGTAGGCCTGTGCAAGTGGCTGGATATGTCCAGTTTCTTGTGTCTGTCTATGCCCTCGTTGGCAAGCTCGTCGGCCCGCTTGTTGAACTCCCGCATAACGTGGGATATGCTCACGTTGGCAAAGGCCCGAAGTAGAGTTATGGCTTCCTCAAACACCGGCTTGAGATTAGCGGATTTCACCTTGTAAACACCCGAGATTTGGCGGGCCATAAGTTCGCTGTCGGTAGCAATTACCACTTCTGTCGCACCAAGTCTGACGGCTTCATGCAGGCCACGAACGAGCGCGGTGTATTCGGCAACGTTATTGGTGGCAACACCGATATAATCGGCGATCTCAGAGAGGATGTTGCCCTCGGGGTCAGTTATAACAACGCCTATGCCGGCATCACCAGGGTTGCCGCGCGACGCGCCGTCGGTATGGAGCACAATGCGGTTCATTGCTGGCCCAACATAAGAATACGCCCGCAGCTCTCGCAGAATACGTAGTTCTTGTCGGCGATCAGCTCACGGATGGCAAAGGTCGCAACCGCTATGTGGCAGCCTTCGCACTTGCCGTCCACAACCTTCGATATGGCCGTGCCGCCAGTCCGCTCTCTAATCGCTAGGTAACGCGAGAGAATGGATTTGTCGGTCACAGACGAAGCCGCCGTCTGACGCTTGACGTTTAGCTCCCCTATTCTGATCTCCAGTGCCGCCTTCTCTGCTGTCTCGACCGCTAATTGCTCCTTTAGCTTTGCCTCCAACTGTCCAACAAGCGACCTTGCCTTCGCCGCCTTCTTGCGCAGGTCCTCGACTATGTCGTAGAGTTCCAGGGTTCGGCCATCAATCTTGCCCTGCTGTTCCTTGAGCATCTTTATCTCTTTTTCGATGGCGGAGAGTTCCTTGGGATTAGTGACCCCGCCCCCGTAGAGACGTTTTTCGAAGCTGGAACGTTTTTCGTCCACGGACTTGAGCTTGAGTTCATTATCCCTAAGCTCGATCTCGTTCGCCGAGAGCTCTTTTTCGATTTCCGCCAGAGTCGCACGTTCAGCCTGGAGCCGTGCCTTGATGGCCCTTCCCCCTTGAAGCGCGGCGAGTTGAGCTTCAGCTCGAGCGATCTCGAGATCAAGCGACTGCAGCTCGTAAAGCGCGGCTAATTGGTCTTTCATGTGCAACCTCCGGTTGTTCCACAGCGAACCCAATTGTATCAGATGGTATCATGACCCTGCAAGCCGCCGATGTTTATGCCGAAACACATCAGTGAATAATAGAGCCGGTAGGCGCTATAGAGTCGTGGAGCAAGGCAGGCCAGCTTATGATAGAAGAAGAGATCACGTTCAAGACATCCAGGGGTCTGAGGCTCTCCGGAGCGCTTCTCGCGCCCGACGAAAACGAGCATGACGTAATAGTGTTCGCCCACGGCACGGGAAGCAACATATCCAGCCCCCGGAATCGTGGCATCGCCGAGAAACTTCTCGATGAGGGCATAGCTTCGCTTCTCTTCGATTTCACCGGCCACGGCAACAGCGATGGTCTGCCAGAACAATCCACCGAGGATCAGCAGTTTGACGACCTCATCAGCGCGTTGGACTTCATCGACGAGCAAACCTACATCAAACCCCGGTTTGTGGGCATAAACGGATCAAGCACCGGAGGAACTGTTGCCATAAGGGCCGCAGCGGAGGACGAACGAATTCAGGTTATGGTGCTTCGAGTACCCCGGCGTCACGATGTGCTCGACGTGGTTCCGCTAGTCAAAGCCCCCACCCTGATCGTGCAGGGCAGCGATGATGCAATTGTGCTTCCGGATGCACTGGCTATCTACGAAGCGCTCACGTGTCCTAAAGAGCTGCGATTGATTCGGGGAGCCGGGCATTTATTCGATGAGAAGCCTGAGTACACGCAAGAAATGATCGCCGCCACCTGCGATTGGTTCAAGAAATGGTTCCGGCGATTCGCTCTAGTCGAGTAGCCCCGCGCCTTGAACCGGCTTGCAGGCAAACAATACAGCATTCCGGTCCGCAGCACGAGTATATCCCTTTGAGGCGCGATACGATCCGAAATAGTCGTTCCATACCGCATCCATAACGGCATTAGCCTCTTCCGAGCGCACCAGCGCAACAGCACACCCGCCAAACCCCGCTCCGGTGAGCCTGGCCCCATAGGCACCGTGACGAAGAAGTATTCCAACTAGCACGTCAAGTTCCTCACAGCTTATACCGTAGTCATCAGCGCAACTGGCGTGCGATTCGTTCATCAGTTCGCCCAATCGCGCTGCATCTCCGGCCAGCAAAGCATCGGCTGCTAGATTCACGCGAACGCCCTCAGTTAGCACGTGCCTACATCGTCGCTTCGGCTCGAACAGAACTTCTTCGTAGGGAAAGAGGCTGCCATCGCGCTGTCGCAGGCAGCGGCTGGCGAGATCGTCCACGCTTACACCCAGAAACGCCGCGATTTCACCAAGTGAGAGAGCACCGTCTGGTAGAGCATCGAGGTAACCAACTGCTCCATGAACTGCCTCGGCGAAATCACGCAGAAGAAGCGCGCCGGCGACTTCTTGGTGCTGACGCAATACGACGTGCTTGAGCATTTGCAGGCCAAGTTTGCACTCGGCGACGCGGGTGTTGTAAGCGAGTCGGGCTTCTCCCGACTTTTTCGCGCTGACCATAGAGTTCGCCACGACAAGCAAGTACCCCGGTGGGAGAGGTACCGGCCGTGTACGAAGCGGAAAGAAATCGATCTTCAGTGCTTTACCTTCCTCGGCAAGAAGAGACACCGCCTGATCCATCCCGCCACCCTCGGTGCCAACGTAGCGCTCGCCTTTGGCCAACACGTCGGCTAGCTGCGGCTTCTCTATTTGTAGGTCGTTGACTGCAGCAATTGCGAGCGCCGAGGCCACCACCAACGCCGAACTGCTCGACAGTCCTGACCCTGCGGGGATAGTGCCTCCGAAGCAACCCATAAAGCCTTTAAGCGGAAGCGCGTCCGGCTGGTTTTCTTCGGCCCAGAGCCACAGCGCCTGCGCGCCTGCCTTCACGTAGTTGACCCAGTCACCTGGAGCACTGGCGGGAACAGCGTTAGAAAGATGGAATTCACAAGGAAAAAAGCGCTCGCTGGTGTCGGTGACGGTCACACGCGAGTCCGCCCGTGGAGCGAAAGCAACCGCTATCTCACGATCTATTGCCATCGGTAAAACGGGTAGGCCGTTATAATCGGTGTGTTCGCCTATTATATTGACGCGCCCCGGCGCGCGGGCAAGGCGCGGCTGCGCGGCGAAGTGGGCTCTGAACGTATCGCTTACCAGCCGACGCAGCGCTGCAACATCACTCACTTGGCTCTCTCCTCATCAAAAAGTCTCTCGGCAGCAACAACGTCTTCTGGTCTCCCGATGTCGAGCCACCCACCTTGCAAATAGTAGGGACAGACGGCAAGGCCATCGCGGATCATACTGTTCAAGGCATCCGGTAACTCCTTCTCGCCGCGCGACGAAAGTTCAAGCCGATCCAGGTAATCGAATATGACTGGCGTGAATACAAATATCCCCGCGCTGTTCCAGTGCGAAGTTGCTCGTCCGCGCGGAGGCTTTTCCACAATGTTCGACACTTTTCCGTCTGAATCCAAATACACGGCAGCTCCGCGGTAGGGATCATCTACCCAGTTCAGGGTTATTACGGCATCACAGCCGAGGTCGCTGAACGAAGCGAGGGCACCCGCGTAATTTACGGCTGGTGTAGCAATATCACCGTAGGTCATCATTACCGGGCCGTCACCTGTGTGCGGCTTTGCAGCTTGCAATGCCGCGCCTGTACCATATTCTTCGCCTTGCTCAACACACACAGCCCGCACGCCAAATCGGGTTCCGTCACCGACGAACTCGCGTATCACGTGGCCGAGATACCGTGTCACGATAACAAACTCGCGAACCCCTGCCCGAGCGACGCGCTCAATGATATGCTGCAGTATGGGCCTCCCTGCCACCGAAATCATTGGCTTCGGTGTCGTCTTGGTGAGATCACCGAGCCGTGTTCCTCTACCCGCCGCAAGTATGACTGCTCTCACCACTTGCTTCACCTATAGATGACTCGGTATCGGCAGCTCTACTGGTTTGCCCAGCCGAGCCGACTCGTAGGCCGCGATAGCAACTTCCAAGGCCTTGGCGCCATCTTCCCCGGTTACCTCCGGACGAACATCATTCGCGATGCACTTCACAAAAGATCTGATCATCATTAGGTCCGCGTCATCGCCCCAGTATTCGTGGGTCAGTCGTTCCGAGGTATCCGATATGACCTCGATCTTCTGGGCAAACATATCCATCTTGGCTGTACCAGAGGCGCCCGTAACTTTGAGCCCCACGTTGCCCCAAAATGGAGAACTCTTTGGGCGAGACCAACTGCAATCGATGGTTGCATAGGTCCCGTTTGCAAACTCAATGCATATCAACCCCGTGTCGTCGAAATCTTGTCCAAACATCCGATTCCCAATCTCGGCGTAGATGCGTAGCGGTTCAGAACCGAGAAGAACGCGCATAAGGTCAGCGACGTGCACGGTGTGATCCAACACCGCTCCTCCACCCGCAAGCTTCTTGTCAACAAACCAACCCCACGGGCAGACTCCTTGGTTCGTCGCGGAAATGCCGAGAATACGGCCTATATTGCCAGATGCAACTCGCTCTCTAAGTCGACGGAACGCGCTGTGAAACCGACACGGGAAAGCTGTCTGGAGCTTGACATTGCTTCGCTTGCAGACTTCGATCATGGCTTCTGCGTCGTGCTTGGTAACAGAGAGCGGCTTCTCACATAACACGTGCTTCTCGTTTTGCGCCGCCATTACGGCGTGGCGACGGTGGTTTGCGTTTTCGCTGCATACAATCACCGCCTGAACATCCGAAGCAAGCATGTCTTCGTAGTTGGCAAACGCTTTCACGCCGTAGTCAGAGGCTACCATCTCAGCACGAGTCGCATCCTCGTCGGCCACGCCGACGAATTCGACTTCTGGCAGCTCTTTCAAGCAACGCGCATAGCTGTATGCGTGCATATGCGCGAAGCTCATTATGCCGATTTTGACCGGCATTTGTATATCCAAATTGGGTCCTCCTAAGTAAGCACAACGGGTTGGCCGGTGGTAATTGACCTAAGGGCTGCCTCGCCAATGCGCACCGCCTCGTAGCCGTCCTCAGGCCGAACATCCGGAACGCGACCTTCTTCTAGACAGCCAATGATATGCTCAAGCGCACCAGATAGCGGGCTTGTGGCTAGGAGGCTCTCGGACACAATCTCGCTGCATCCGCTGTTTTCTACAGTCCGCAGTTCGAAGCGCAGCGGCGCCGAGCTGGAGCTATCGAATGAGAGAAGACCACTGTTGCCCGCAACCTCCACGCTGCACTCGGAGTTACACGGCTTGGCCCAACTTCCCTCTACGTGCGCGATCACGCCATTGTCGAAGCGCAGGGTAACAAGCGCGTGATCGACAAAGTGTATCCCCCTATCGTATAGACCTCGTGCGTTCACCTTCCGGGCTTTGCCGAAGCACCACCTCAGCCAGTCGAAATCGTGAATCAGTTGGCCAAGCACGACACCACCGCTCCGGCGATAATCGGCATACCAGTCGTCCCAGCCCGAAGGATGGGTAGTTTCGTGACTCAATCTGGCGATCACCGGCTCCCCGACGGCCCCCGAAGCTACAAGGTCGTGCAACTTTTTGTACTCCGGCGACCATCGCCGCGACTGAACGGGAAATAGCGTGATCTTAGCCTCGGAGCAGAGCCTTATGGCCTCCTGCGCCTCGACGCTGGTACGGGCCATAGGCGCTTCAACTATCACATTTTTCCGAGCGGCTGCGGCAGCTTTGATAAGCTCGATGTGGGTGGAGGTTGGGGTGCAGATATCGAGCACGTCGAACTCCGCTTCCTCGATCATCTCCTTGGCCCTGGAGAATGCACGCGCGCCGTACCGGTTCGCGCACTCCTCCGCAGCCACCACACCTATATCGCAGATTGCAACCAGTTCTGCGGCATCAATCGACGCCAGTAATTCCGCGTGCGCCAACCCCGTCGCCCCGGCACCAGCAATGGCAACTCGCTGCATTAACGTCTAGCCTCCACGCTCGTAGGCAGCATCAAACGAGAATGAGATATGGAGTTTCGAGAATGGACTTAAGCGCCGCTAGATACTCGGCAGCTGGCGCGCCGTCCATTATCCGGTGGTCGAATGTGAGGCAAAGGTTCATCATGCTTCTTATCGCAATCTCCCCGTCCACGACTACCGGCTTCTGGGCAATCCTGCATACTCCCAGTATCGCCGCCTGACCAGGAGTAATCACCGGATTAAAGGTGTCTATCCCATAGGCGCCAAGGTTAGTTATGGAAATGGTCCCACCTTGGTAATCCTCGTTGGTAGCGTGGCCTGAACGCGCTCGCGCAACTGCGTCTTTTATCTCCACTGCCACCTGCACCAACGACTTGCTTTGCACGTCTTTCACCACAGGCACCACCAATCCACCTTCGATAGCGGTGGCAATGCCTATGTTCACCCTGTCGTGAATTACTATCTGGTCGCCCTGCAGCGACGAGTTCACTATCGGCTTCTCCTCAATGGCTTTCGCGACGGCCTTGGCAATGATGTCGGTGTAAGATATCCGCACCCCATAGCGCTTCTCTACGCTGTCGAGAATCTGCTCACGCAGCGCCACACATTGGGTCATGTCAACTTCAGTCACCAGCGTTACGTGAACTGCTGTCTGTATGCTTGCCGACACATTTTGTGCAACCGCCTTACGCATACCGGCAAATGGAATAACGCCTCCGATGGTCAGCGGTTTGGCCGACCCTACCTCGAGAACCGCTGCAGCTCGCTGGACGTCTTCAACCGTAACTTTCCCAGCAACACCCGTGCCGACAATCCCACCGATCGGCACTCCGAGGTCGGCGGCAACTTTGGTCGCTACGGGAGTAGCTTTGGGCGCGGCGGCAACAAAGCCTATGACGTCTTTTTCTACAATGCGACCGTTGGGTCCGGTTCCGCGACCAGCCAACAAAGCTAAGTCTATGCCGTGCTCTCTGGCTACTCTCTTGGCAGCGGGAGACGCCATCACACGGCCCCCGGATGCCACTACCGGAGCTGACTCCTGCGCCTCAACAGCTGGCGGCTCCTCTGGGACTGTTGCGGCAGTCGTAGCGGTGGAAGCAGCAAACTCTGGGGCATCAGGTGGACTACCGAGCAGGTGATCTATCGGCTCGTCTCGTGTACCTATAATACAAATTGGTTCCTTGACTGGCACGATATCGTCCGGCTGAGCGAGTATCTTGCGCAAAACGCCGTCCTCCGGAGCTTCTACTTCCATGTTGACCTTATCGGTCATAACCTCCAACAGCGGCTCGCCGGCTTTTATCTCATCGCCCTCACTCTTGAACCACTTGATGATGGTTCCTTCCTCCATAGTCTGACCGAGGAGCGGCATAAGCATCTTGTTAGCCATAGAAACTCTCCAATGTGGCGTGTGATATGACTTCTGGCCCTACACTAGGACTTCTTTTAGGTAATACTCCTCTTGGAAAGCGCTTTCCTTCCAAAAGGCTGCCGTCTAGCATGATTGTCCGCCCAGCTCCGCCCCTGATATAATACCCACTGACCGCACGCGGGTCCTCGTTACCGACAAGCGCATACATAGAGAGGTTGAAGCATGGGCTCCAGTTTAGCGCAGAAGATAATTTCCGACCACCTGGTCGAGGGGAAAATGATCCCTGGTGAAGAGATAGGGATTCGAATAGACCAGACGCTGACCCAGGACGCCACCGGGACGATGGCTTATCTTCAGTTCGAGGCGCTTGGCGTACCTAAGGTGCGAACAAAGCGCTCCGTAAGTTACGTAGACCATAACACACTGCAGTCCGGCTTTGAAAACGCGGACGATCACGCTTACCTGCAGAGCGTTGCCGCAAAGCACGGAATCTACTTCTCGCGCCCTGGCAACGGCATCTGTCACCAGGTTCATTTGGAGCGCTTCGATGTTCCCGGGGAGACGCTGCTAGGATCCGACAGCCACACCCCCACTGCCGGCGGCCTGGGAATGCTTGCAGTCGGGGCGGGAGGGCTCGATGTAGCAGCGGCAATGGCAGGCCAGCCGTTCTATCTACCTATGTCAAAGATTTGCCTGGTTTCCTTAACAGGACGTCTCCAACCGTGGGTGTCCGCAAAAGACATAATACTTGAACTGTTGCGAAGATTGAGTGTGAAGGGTGGAGTTGGAAAGATTATCGAGTATGGCGGGGAAGGCGTCGCTTGCCTGTCTGCCACCGATAGGGCCACCATCACCAACATGGGCGCGGAGTTGGGAGCGACCACGTCCATCTTTCCCAGCGATGACGTCACCCGTCGGTTCCTTGCTTCACAAGGGCGAGAGGCCGACTGGAGAGAAATCAAAGCCGACAGCGACGCAGTTTATGATGAAGTTATTGAGATAAACCTCGACACACTTGAGCCAATGATTGCCCGACCACACTCACCAGACAATGTTGTACGGGTAGCCGAGGTGGAGGGAATCAAGGTCGATCAGGTTGCAATAGGAAGCTGTACCAATTCTTCCCTGCGCGATCTGATGACGGTTGCCGCATCGCTACGCGGCAGAACAGTCCATCCGTCCGTGAGTCTGGTTATTTCACCAGGATCAAAGCAGGTGTTCGAAATGATCGCTCGCAACGGCGCACTCGCAGAATTGATTGCATCCGGCGCACGAATACTCGAGTCTGCGTGCGGACCCTGTATTGGGATGGGACAAGCGCCCAAAACCAATGCGGTTTCTATACGCACGTTCAACCGCAATTTCGAGGGCAGAAGTGGAACTAGAAGCGCGCAAGTCTATCTAGCCAGCCCGGAGGTGGCGGTTGCTGCTGCCATTTCGGGCGAAATCATCGATCCGCGTAGGTTGGGCGAAGCTCCGACATTTGATTTGCCTGACCGTTATTTAATCGATGACCGAATGATCATTCCTCCGAGTAACGATCCCGACAGCATAGATGTCGTTCGAGGGCCCAATATCAAGCCGCTACCCAAGAATACTCCACTGCCGGAAACCATATCCGGCAAAGTTCTCTTAAAAGTGGGAAATAACGTAACCACGGACGATATCATGCCTGCTGGCGCTAAGGTGCTACCTCTGAGATCGAACATACCGGCTATCTCCGAGTACGTCTTCTCGGCGATCGACCCAAACTTCGCCGCTAGAGCGCGCGAGCGAAAAGGCGGGCTGATTTTAGGCGGAGAGAACTACGGGCAGGGATCATCGCGCGAGCACGCGGCGCTCGCGCCAATGTATCTTGGCGTAAAGGCAGTCATAGCGAAGTCGTTCGCCAGAATCCACCGGCAGAATCTGATCAACTTCGGCATTCTACCCCTCAAGCTCGCTGATCCGGCCGATTACGATAAGATAAACCAAATGGACGACCTTGAGTTGCCCGGCGCGGCTGAAGCACTTAGAATGGGGCGCACTGACCTGACTGTGATCAACCACACCAACCAAACACAGTTTCAAGTCAGCCACGACTTATCCGAGCGTGAGCGCGAAATAGTGTTGGCAGGTGGCAGGCTGAACTACATACGCGCTAGGGCGTGAATTGTCATCTGATGAACGACAGCTCGCGCTCTAGCTTCACAAAGAGGTAATAGACCAATGGCCGCTCGTTGACGTCCTTGACTTGCGCGGCCACAGGATTGTACACTCTTGCTGTCGATGAAAAGGCGCTTCTCCTCTTTTAGCAGGCTCTTAGTATTTATTCTAGTTCCAGCAGCGCTCGACTTCATCTCCGGTTGCCCCGTTCACGCGAGCACGGGCGGAAAGATCACGCTTCGCTGCGAGGGCCGCATTGTGCCTAGGAAAGATGACCCATCACCCAGCGGACGAGCCACACGAGCCGTATTCGAGGAATTTCTCAGGCTACACCCCAACATCGAGATCGTCAACACCACAGGCCTCTCCCTAGCAGGTCCGGCGGCGGAATCGGGCTTCCTGATGAGCATGGCCGGCGGGACCGCCCCCGACGTGTTTTACACTAACTTTCGCAAGCTGCACACGTATATTGAGCAAAACTTTATGTATCCGCTGGACGAGTTCATCAAGGAAGATCCCGAAGTGCTCAACCGCGTACACCCCGCCATCCGTAAAGTAATTACGGTGAACGGCCACGTTTATTGTCTCCCAGTATTTCAGTGCGTGATGGCCCTATACTACCGCAAGGACTTGTTCCGTGAAGCCGGACTAGATCCTAACAAGCCGCCTCGTAACTGGAACGAGCTATACGAATATGCGAAAAGACTTACAGTTCCTGAAAAAGGACAGTGGGGATTCGTTTTTCCGCAGTTGCACGGTTCGTGGTTCCTGACAGATTTCATCTGGCAAGCGGGCGGCGAAGTAATCGCGCAGGACAAAGACGGCAGATATCGAGCCGTGTTCGACTCCGATGCTGCCGCTACCGCCCTGCGCTTTTACGCGAAACTAACACGCGGTAAGTGGTCTCGCAACGGCAAGACGTATCGGGGAGTCGCCAATGTAACGAATAACATCTGGCAAGACATCGCCAGAAACAAAGTGGCGATGTGGTTCTACTACTCGTATGACATGGTCGTCAACGGCTCAGATATCAACCCCAGCCTCATAGGAATCGCGCCCCTACCCGCCGGCCCGACCGGTATCAAAGCGAATGAGATCAACTCCGGCATGTGGGCGATGAACTCACAAATCAAAGACCCGCGCGTAAGGAGGGCTGCATGGGAGTTTATCAAGTTCATGTCGAGTCGGAAAGCCGATGAGATACGTACCCGTAGTTATGTCGAAAACGGGATGTGGAAATACGTTAACCCTGACAAGCTTATCGACTTCGGCTACAAGGAATACGCATCCGAAATACCAAAGGATTGGCTTGCCGCCAATCGCGATGCCTTCAAACACGGCAGACCCGAGCCCCACGGCAAGAATTGCGAGATGATCTACTCGGAGCTTGACAATCCGATGCAGGCCATCTACCAAAACCCTAACGCCGACGCAAAAGCTCTCTTGACACAATGTGCCGCGCGCGTCAACTCTAAGCTTATGGGTTACACGACGGCATCTGATATGCACGTGAAGCGATGGGTGGCCTGGGTTGTCGTGTTAGGAATGCTCGGAGTGCTGGCCGTGATAGGAAGCCGGCAGTTGATATGGTTAGCGCGTGCTCAGGCCGACGAACCTGCCTCGACCAGAGCAGCCGGAAGACACGGACTACGCTACCACCTCGTGCCATGGCTGTTTATGATGCCGGCTGTAGTATCTATCGCGATTTGGATGTATTATCCACTGCTGCGTGGCATGGTAATGGCATTCCAGGACTACAAGATTCTGGGCGGTAGCCGAAGCGTGGGCCTTGACAACTTTATCAGCGTATTAAGCCAGGACACGTTCTGGTACGGCCTCAAAAACAGTTTCACGTATGTCGGTCTCTCTCTTTCGATTGGTTTTTTTATGCCAATCTTCCTGGCTCTGATGTTGGCCGAAGTGCCACGCGGAAAGATGCTCTATCGTACACTTTACTACTTGCCTGCCGTTACCAGCGGACTCGTGATTATGTTCTTGTGGAAATGGTTTTACGACCCAAGCCCACAAGGACTATTTAACACTATCCTAGCGTATCTGCACATTGAGCCACAGACCTGGTTGAACAATAGCCGGCAGGCAATGCTGTGTGTAGTTCTGCCGACGGTATGGGCGGGCGCAGGGCCGGGCAGTATTATCTACCTAGCTGCGCTAAAGAGCATACCCGAGGAAATGTACGAGGCGGCAGACGTTGACGGCGCCGGAATCTGGATGAAAATACGCCACGTGGTGCTCCCTATGCTCAAGCCACTCATAATTATCAACTTCGTGGGCGCGTTCATTGGCGCGTTTAAGGCGATGGACAACGTATTTGTTATGACTGGCGGAGGGCCCAACTATGCCACCCACGTGCTAAACCTTGACATCTGGTATAACGCTTTTATGTATCTCAACTTTGGCTTTGCAACGGCTGAGGCTTGGGTGATGGGCAGTTTGCTGATCGGGTTCACGATGTATCAACTCAGAATACTCAAGGATCTGCGTTTCTCGTCGGGAGCGGAGAAGTGATATGGCGCTGATACCCAAAGTTGGAAGAAAATCCCTGAAGATGCGCCTAGTAATCGCTATGCTCTACATCTTGCTAACGGCAGGCGCAATAACGATGGTGTACCCGTTTCTGCTTATGCTGTCCTCTTCGATCACCAGCAGCGCCGACGTCAACCGCTACTCCGTAATACCGAGATACCTCCTCAGCGACGAAGCTTTGTTTCCCAAGTATGCCGAAATGCGCTACAACAACGACATTGACATCATCAATCAGTCCTACGGCACCGATTTCTCCAGGATCGAGGACGTCACCGCGCCCCGAGTGAGTATCGGCCCCAAAGAGACACGTTTGGTCCGTGATTGGCAGCGGTTCTTAGCCGACCTGCCCGACAACTTCAAGCAGGCGTGCTTCCAACCATATATGGGCGCGCCTAGTAAACTCGAGGATCGCTATCGAGAATTCTGCAAGCGACGGTTTAAAAACGATATATCCAAACTCAACAAACTCTATATCGAAGAAAACGTGAACTTCGAAGTCCTTGGCCTTCCGTTCGAGCGCTACAAGATGCGTGAATGGGAGCCAGACGACTCACCCAAGATGAGCGATTGGATAGAGTTTCGGCGGCATTTGCCCGTGACTTGGATGAGACCGATTCTTATCGATCCTGCGTATCAAATATTCCTGCGCGACACCGTCTACGAAGGCTCTATCAAGAGGTTGAACAAAGCATGGGGTACGCGCTACCGCAAGTTCCAGGATATAGTGTTTCCGCCAGTCAAGCCAATACAACACGCCCAGGCCGCCGATTGGACGAGGTTTGTGAGGGAGTGTCTGCCGTTTCGTTACATGAAAATTGCGCCCGAGGCCGTGCGAGCATATCGTGAGTTCCTAGAAGATCGCTACAAAACTATCGTTGCCTTGAACCTTCGCTACAATTCCAGCTATGACTCATTTGAGGACATCTCACTCCCGTCGAGTTTATACAGGGGCGGAAGCCCTCTTGTCGACTGGATGGACTTTGTCGCCCAAAGGTTGCCTGTAAAATATGTTCGGGCGATCAACTGTGAGAACCTCTACCGCGAGCACCTTCGCAAAAGATTCGGGACAGTCGCTGCTGCAAATGCCGCATTCGGCACGCGCTGGGAATCCTTTGACGTTGCGAGGTGTCCAATCTATCTTGCCGACTGGCATTATGTCAAAACGCACGCCGGCGAGCTAAGGCGCGAATACGTCGGACGAAACTTTGTCTACGTCACCAAATACGTTATGCTGCACGGGGGCGCGATAGCCAATACCGTGATATTTGTGCTGGCAGTAGTGCTAACCCACCTCATCGTAAACCCGCTTTGTGCTTACGCACTCTCGCGCTACAATCTTCCCTACGCGTACAAGGTCCTGCTGTTCCTACTTGCTACTATGGCCTTCCCGGCCGAAGTGGCGATGATTCCCAGCTTCTTGCTGCTCAAACAGTTCAACTTGCTCAACACTTACTGGGCGTTGATCTTGCCTGGTATGGCCAATGGATATGCTATCTTCTTGCTCAAAGGGTTCTTCGATAGCCTGCCGAAGGAACTTTACGAGGCCGGGATTATCGACGGGGCAGGCGAGGGCACAATGTTCCGCAAGATCACCTTGCCGATGAGCAAGCCCATTTTTGCCGTAATCGCACTCCAGGCTTTTACCGGAGCTTACGGGGCGTTTATGTATGCAATGTTGGTGTGCCAGGACTCCAAGATGTGGACGCTGATGGTTTGGCTTTACGAGCTCCAGATGAAGGTGCCGCAGTATGTGACTATGGCTGCGCTCACGATGGCAGCAATCCCGACGCTTTTCGTATTCATCTTCGCACAAAACGTGATTATGCGCGGCATCATAATACCCAGCTACAAGTAGGTTGGCAATAATATGAATTAATGGTCACGTGATCGAGACAAAGGAAAAAGCCGGGCGTTAAAGTTAAAACCCGGCCTCTTTTCATCTGGTCGTTAACTGTTACGCGCCCATTAGCTTTTCGATGATATATAGCTCCAGCGATTCGTAGTCGCGTTTGGCGCGAAATTCTTCTATTTTTGCATTATCGAGGGAACGAACAATCGCCAAAAGTCGCTCAAAGATGATTTTGGAGTTCTTGAGGTGCTCCAAGCGCTTGTCTTCGGTGGTGGTCCGCAGGGCCTTGACGTCGAAGCCTATCATCTCTCCATTGTGCCCGTAGCCGTAACGATCGAGCACCCAGACCTGGTTGAACGCACTTCTCAAGTTCACCGATCCGAACGCCTTGTCTTCGTCAAACTTTAAGCCGTTCTGGTCGTTGAGGTGTACCGCCCAGAGCTTCTTATGCCACAACGCAAAGGCCATCTCGTCTGACGGGTCGAGACCAGCAAGGATAGCGTGGGCGCTTTCGATGTTCACACCAACGCGGCTGGGGTCGATAGTCTTGTAGGCTAGTGCGATAAAGTGGCCACAAGTAGGATTATAGGCATGGTCCATTGGCTCGTTGGGCTTCATTTCGCCGATGACCTTGATCTCTTTGTCGTAGTCGAGCAGGGCGTTTATGTAATCAACGGCTCTTTGCGTGGCCTCGACGGGATCCTTAGCTTCGCGGATATAAGTTCCCTCGCGGGCCGGCCATAGGACGATATTGGTAGTGCCGATCATCCGTGCGATGTCTATACTGCGTAAGGATCGCTCTAGAGCATATTTGCGCATGCCTGGATCGTTGTTGGTGTAACCCCCGTCAATGGTGTTAGGATGCTCCCAGAGCCTCGGGGCAACGAACTCCGCCACCATACCGTGATCGTCGAGTATATTCTTCACCTTGGCCGCTACGGCCTCGGTGGTGGCGGCGTCGGCGTCAGCTGATACGACGTCGTCGTCGTGGAACTGAACCCCGTGGTAGCCGATCTCTTTGAGCTTCGCAACCTTCTCAGCAAACTCAATCTCGTTTCTTACAGGTGGGCCGAAAGGATCTGCGCCGGTATGTATATTCCAAGGTCCGGCAGTATATTTGTATTCGTGATGTGTCATTTTTGCAAGCCTCCGATGCGCAGGGCTAGGCGCGCTAACGCCTATATCTTTGAAACGGTTACCAGCGCCTTATTCTACCAAGGGGACAAAAGGAGCGCAAGGTGAAATCCAAAACGCAATGAACTCAGTTTTCTCGAATCCATCCCTTGGCCGAACCAGATAAACTCGATGTCTAAACCTGTCACAAAAACCGAACCCGATTTCTTGCCGGGTTTCCTGCTGGAGGACGGAGCGATCCATCGACTAAGACCACGCAACACCCGGCAGAGGACAATCTCATATTCACGTATAACACATTTTGGGCACCCACCTATACGGAACAGCTTTGAGGTAACTAAGTGTGATCGAGATCATAAACCCCAATCTGCAAATAGGCGATATCAAGTCGGCGCTGTGCGACTTCGACGGCACTATATCGGTCATCCGCGAGGGTTGGCAGGAAGTCATGGCACCTCTGATGATCGAGGTGCTTATGGACACGCCAAACCACGAGGAAGAAACCGAGCTCCGCGAACACGTTCGCGAGATTATTGACATCACCACAGGCAAGGACACCATCTACCAAATGATCCAACTTGCCGAGGAAGTGACAAAACGCGGCGGCACCCCTCTTGATCCTATGGACTACAAGCGCGAGTATCTTCGAAGGCTGTGGCAGCGGATAGAACACCGCGTGACCGCGCTAAAGGAAGGCAAGACCGTCCCAAGCGAGATGATGATAGAAGGTGCGCAAGAAATGCTGGAATGTCTTAAGTCGAGAGGCGTGAGTCTTTATGTAGCAAGCGGAACAGATCACGCCGACGTGGTGGCGGAAGCCCAGGCCCTTGGAGTTGACCACTACTTCGGCGAACACATCTACGGCGCGCTCGATAACTACTGGGAACGCTCCAAGGCCAAGATCATCAAGGAACTGCTCGAGAAGAACAATCTCAGTGGAGATAGTCTTGTAGTGTTTGGGGATGGCTTTGTTGAGATCGAGAATTGCAAGGAAGTTGGTGGAATAGCGATAGGCGTAGCTTCTGACGAGGTAAAGCGCCGTGGTATGAACGAATGGAAGCGAGAGAGGCTGATTCGTGCTGGAGCCGATGTGATAATTCCCGACTTTACCGAACTTCACGAAATCACCGATCTGCTGTTCGAGAGGAAGGGCATAAACAGCGTTGCCGTATGAGAAGTTTGACCGAAGCAAACTAATGCTGGAACCCCTCGCCACGCGCAACCACGACATGACGCTGGACTACGTGCTGCCACTAGAGGCAGCCATAGAGCCATTTGAATGCCCACAGCTTGACCTCTTGGCGGAAAGAATTCTATCGGCTCGAAAAAATGGGGGCGAGGTAATTCTGATGATGGGAGCGCACCTTATAAAGCAGGGGTGCTCGCGGTTCATAGTCGACCTTATGGAACGCGGTCTGATTACCCACGTCGGAATGAACGGCGCAGGCACGATTCACGACTTCGAACTCGCTATGATCGGCGCCACCACCGAAAGTGTGGCACATTATATCAAGACGGGTCGCTTCGGAATGTGGACCGAAACTGGCACCATCAACAACATCATGAAAGAAGCTGCCCGAGAGGATATCGGCTTGGGCGAGGCTGTAGGTCGCTACATCGAACGCGAAGAGTTCCCACATCGTAGCTTAAGTATATATGCGGCCGGTTACAGATTGGGAATTCCGGTCACCGTTCATATAGGAATCGGCCAGGACATTATCCACGAGCATCCCAACTGCGACGGTGCAGCACTGGGAATAAGCTCCTACAACGACTTTCTCGTTTTCACACAGACGATCTCCAAGCTCGAGGGCGGCGTATATCTAAACTATGGCACAGCCGTGATGGGTCCGGAGGTTTACCTAAAAGCACTCTCTATGGCGCGCAATGTGGCCAGACAAGAGGGAAAAACGTTGGCGAATTTCACCACCGCCGTATTTGACCTTGCTGACCTGGGCGAAGACCTTTCCAAGGAAGCTCCTAAGACCGAGCACCGCTACTACTATAGACCATTCAAGACCATCCTCGTGCGCACCGTGGCCGACGGTGGCGAGAGCTACTACATTCGCGGTGACCATCGAGTCACCCTCCCTAACCTTTGGAAGCGACTAGTGGAAGGATGCGATGGATAAAGCAAGACTTTGTGAGATTATCGGCCGGTTCTCCGAATTGCAAGTTGCGGTGATCGGCGACTTCTTTCTCGACCGCTATTTGGTCATTGATTCAACACTAGCCGAGGTATCGGTTGAGACTGGTCTAACCGTCCACCAAGTAGTCGGCAAGCGATTGAGCCCGGGGGCTGCGGGCACGGTAGTGTCAAACCTACGAGCGCTCGGGGTTGGCAAGGTGCTTTGTCTGGGAGTGATTGGACTGGATGGCGAAGGCTTCGAACTTAAGCGCCACCTAGAAGCAATAGGCGCAGACTACGGCGGGCTTATCGAATCGGACGAACGGTTCACGCCGTGCTATACAAAGCCGATGCTGCTAGAAGAAGGCAAGGAACGGGAGCTCGAACGGATCGACATCAAGAACCGTGCTCCCCTACCCCAGCATATCGAGCTTGAGTTGGTCGAACTACTCAATGACCTGCTACCCAATATGGACGCGGTACTGGTGGGCGATCAGGTTCAAGAGCGCAACTACGGCGTGGTGACCGACCGCGTTCGCGAGGCAATTTGCCATCTGGCTGGACAGTTCCCTGAAAAGGTGTTCCTAGCGGATTCGCGGGTTAGGATTGGCGAGTATTGGAACGTGCACCTAAAACCCAACAAGTTTGAGGCCACGGACGCCGTCCTTGGGAACACCAGGCCAGACACCGCGCGCGGAGTCGACGTCACCATTGATCAAGCAAGAGAATGTGCTCACGAGTTGCGGAAGCGCACCGATCGCGCCGTTTTCCTCACCGCACAGGAACAGGGCATATTCGTGATAGATGAGTACGAAACACACGTTCCGACGTTCGCCCCAGGCGGGCCGATTGACCCGGTGGGCGCGGGAGATAGCTGCGCCGCCGCAATAGCCTCGGCGCTGGCCGCAGGGGCAACCACCAACGAGGCCGCGTTACTTGGCAATGTGGTGGCGTCAATTACAATTCAAAAGATAGGCGTAACGGGCACGGCTTCGCCCTCGGAGATCGAAGCACGTTTGGATGAGATAAACGCAAGGAGGACTAAATGAGCTTCGCAATTGCAGCGCTGATGGCGCTAGCACATATGAATGCGTACACCGGAGGGGACATGGGAAAGGCTAACTACGCATTATGGACGGAGTCAGTTAACCACAAAGTGCTTAAGACTGACCCCATTGGAAAGTTCGATTCCATCGAAATAAGGGCGGCTCGCAATGAGCACGAGCCGTTTCAGATAGCTCTGCGTGCAGGACGTGTGCCTCTTGAGAGTGTGGATGTCAAGGTTGGTGAATTCACTGGCAAACACGGCAAGATACCGACATCGGCAATTAGTGTCTTTGTGCCGAATTATATTTACTTACCTCGCTTGAACAACCACTATCCCGATCCCCTACCTCCATACTCGAAACCATTTGACATGGGTGCCGGTCAGACACGGTCGATATGGATTGACGTTTACGTGCCCAATGACACCAAGCCAGGTGACTACGAAACGACGGTCATCGTGAAGCCAGCAAACGCCGAACCAAAAACAGCCAAAGTGAAGCTGCACGTATATAACTTCACTTTGCCCGGCCAGTCGAAGCTGACTACAGCTTTCGGCATTGGCACTCATGATATGGCTCGGTCTCACGGCGTAGAGCCAAATTCCGCCGAGGCTCGGGCGCTCCACAAGAAATACTACGAATTCCTACTGGATCGCGGCATATCTACCTACGAGATACCCGCCGACATCTTCAGCGATGAAGGCGCGAAGTATCTTACCGACCCACGTATGACTAGCTTTATGATCCCGCTTACCTTTGACGAAGCAGAACAACGCAAGATCCTAGACCGAATCAGATCGCTTGGCGCCTGGGACAAGGGCTTTTTCTATCCAATTGACGAACCGGTTAAGGAAGACGCATATAATACTCTGAAAGAACGCTGTAACTATCTGCGAAAAATCGACCCCGCAGTAAATATTGTTTCCCCCTACTATGCGAACCCCGATTTCGTGAAGGACAAGACCGTTTATGACTTGCTTACCGGCTATCTCAACATCTGGTGCTTCAACACCGTCTTCTTCGATGCCGACGCAATTGATACCAGGCGCAAGTCAGGTGACAAGATATGGAGCTATGTTTGCTGCGGCCCAGGCAGGCCCTACGCCAACTTCTTCGTAGATTTTGCCCCTCTGGAGCACAGACTGCTCACGTGGCAGAACTATTTCTACGACGTGACGGGGCTGCTCTACTGGAGCACAACTTATTGGATAGAAACAAAGGATGTCTGGGAGAATGTGGCGACGTGGGGCGGCCTCTATGGCGACGGGTCGCTGCTATACCCGGGAAGTAAGGTGGGCATTGACGGCCCGGTGAGTTCGATCAGGTTGGAAGTAATAAGGCAGGGACTGGAAGACTATAACTACCTCTGGTTACTCGAACAAAAAGCCGGTAGGGATCGTGTGTTGACCCACGTAAAGAAGCTTGTAACGAGTTGGAAAGAATATTCGAGAGATCCCGCCTTGTTCGAAGCTGTCCGAGATGAGATCGCCAGAGAGATTGAATCGGCTCTGTAGGCGTTTTTTATTCAACAAGTGGAGCACTATGGCGGCTAGCCGGGTATAATGTAACAATAGTTTTTCAAGGTATGCCTTGTAGAACTAGAGAGCGGAAAACCCGGCACGATAACACAAAAAGGTGGTGAGCGGCGTTTGGGGCGTTTTAGTTATCTTCTTTATGTTTATGGTAAATTTACTAGTTTTTTTGCTAATACCCTCTTTTTGGACGGCGTGCGTGCTACAATCATAATAATATAGTGTACTTGGTGGGGAGACCGCGGAGGCTATATTAGCTGATGTTCTGATGCGGGCGACATAGACAAGGCAGATGGGAGACAAAACCCGTAGCCTATGGGAGGACGACATGTCGAGAAGCAAGAAAGGCTTCACTCTAATTGAACTTCTGGTTGTGATAGCCATCATCGCGATCTTGGCCGCGATACTTTTCCCTGTTTTCGCGACCACCAAGGAACGAGCCAGACAGACCAAGTGCGTCAACAACCTTAAGCAGCTAGCGCTTGCCTTTAACCAGTATGCGGCGGATTTTAATGGCCAATATCCTTCGGCTGGAGATGCCTCCACCGGTATGGGAGTAGCATATCCCTCAGGTCCGGAAGGCAATTACGCTGGCGTGTCAGGTTGGGGTTTGCCTGCCTATTTGGAGCGTGGCCAACTATGGCGCTACACGAGGAATCGCGAGCTTTATCTGTGTCCGACGGACAAGGGCCGTGCCGCCGACATCCTACTTCAGTTCCAGCCAACCAAGTATCCACTTTCCTACCCAATGAACTACAGTCTTAGCGCAAAGAAAGTGGATGCGGTGAGGTGTCGGATGGCCTCGAAGCTGATGCTGCTGATACACGAAAAGCGCGGCGACATCAACGACGCGATCTATCAAAGCTGGAACGTCCCGGACAATATTCACTATGACGGCACTACCGTTGCCTACGTGGACGGGCATGCCAGGTGGGGCAAAGCGATTTCACTCCAGAATGAAATTAACGAGGGCTATTGGATCGCTCATTAGCAAAGGTTTGTCAAGCTTGTGGACTGATGTCTATGGTTTTTTCGTTCCGGTAGGTCACGTAGCCCGGAGCCGAGCCGTGCGGCTTGCGTACGTATTTTCTAAGAGTATAGTCCACCGCAACCAGTGACGAGTGCCTCGCATCCGAGTTTAGCGCAGCTATCTTGGCTGCTGTCAACAGTACTTCGTGCGGCGCCTCCGCCTTAGAACCTGACGTTCTTATCACCACGTGCGCGCCCGTGACGGATCGCGCGTGAAGCCATACGTCGTTCGGACGCGCTAGCCGCTGAGTGAGGTAGTCATTAGCCCGTGAGGTCTCACCATAGAGTATCTCCCAGCCTTCCGGCGTGACTACTCGCTTGATCCGCTCCCCGCCGAACTCGTCCGCCCTTTCTTCCACCTTGACAACATCTCTCAACAAACCACGCGCCACCAGGTCCGCACGCAGCGACCGCAGCGCATCCACTGCCTTTAACTTCTCCGCCTCCTCCCGTGACGCTTCGAGTTGATCGATTTCCCGCTGGATAGTCTCCCTGCGTTTGACCGCGACACTGGCCGCGTCTCTGACCTTCTGGAACCGCTTGAAATAACGCTCGGCGTTCTCATAGGGTGTGAGCTTGGAATCCAGTTCGATCTTGATCTCAGGCATCTTGGGGTCGTAATAGTCGACTACGCGAACGGAGCTCGCTCCCTTCGGAATCGCGTGAAGCGACGCCGTAAGCAGCTCGCCCAGCTTGCGATACTCATCCGCGCGGCCGGATTCCTCCACCGTGCGATCCAGCGACTTAAGCGTCTGGCATCGCGCTGCCTCGGCGCGACGGATCAGGGCAAGGACCTGTGCACGCTCGTCTTCGAGCAGTGTGCGGGTAACAAGACTGAGAAAGTATGCATCGATTGCTTGATTGTAAGAGAAGCGGGAGTGTTGCCAGTCGTTGGGATACTGCGCGCACCGTATCGGATAGACAAGGAGATCGCGGCCTCTTGGGTCAGTTACGAACACCGGCTCCCATGCGTCGTCGCGCACTATGTCGCGTATTCTAGAAAGCTCGCGCTTAGCACTCTCGGGGTCAGTGCCAGCCCGCGCGACCACTTCCCCGGCAAGCACAGGGCCAAAGCCGCTCAGCGTCTGCACGAGCCAATCGCGCGCGTCGTCTTCACAGGACCAGCCGACGGACGCGAAACCGACGATCTCGGCGATCCCCGCGTCGTCCAGTCGCCTGATGTCGATCTTACCAGAGTCCGGCGGCGGCAGGTAATCGCGTCCCGGCAGCATCTGGCGATATCGGCTCACGGATGGACCGATGTGCTTCATCGCATCCAGAACCCGGCCCGAACCATCAGTCAGCACCAGGTTGCTATGCTTTCCCATCAGCTCCAGTATCAAGCGCTTCTCATCGCCCCCGGCGCGAAACACAATCTCAAGCACCCGGTCGAAGCCGATCTGGTCTACTGATACCACAACGGCCCCCTCCACATGCTTGCGCATCACCATGCAAAACTGCGGGGCCTTTCCTGGAACGGGTAGTGACGAGGCGGTAAGGTAGACGCGCGCAAACCTTGGATCTACGGAGAAGAAGAGCAGATGGGTTTGCCCCATCCCTCGGATTTCAAGGGTGATGTCGCGGTCGTTGTGCTGGCGCACACGCTGTACACGGCCGCCGATAATTGTCTTTTTGAGTTCCGAAACAACCGCTGCTAGCACTAAGCCATCGTAATTCATTGAAATCAGTATAGCAAAACACAGCTACGGCTTGGAAACCCACTCACTATGACAAGCCGGATAGAACCGCCATAGCTTGTCGAGGGCTTCCTTAATGCCGATCCGTGGGCGGGCGATGATTTCTCCAAGGTCCGACTCGCCTCGCAGGACGTAGAGCCTATCGCCAAGCAGATCCTCATTGTTTAGTGAGAGGTCGATACCGAACGCCTGGGTAAGCTTGCCCGGCCCGCTGCAGAGATCGCGGAGGGCTTGCTTGTGCCTGTTGCGCCGCATAATCTCAATTCCAGCGTCCGGGATGACCGCTCTGATCAGCACTGCCTCGCCCACACCTTCGGGCTGAGTCACGAAGTTGAGACAGTAGTGAAAACCGTAGGTAAAGTAGACGTAGGCCCGCCCAGGCTGGCCGAACATAGCGGCATTTCGTTTCGTCATACCTCGACTTGCGTGGCAAGCCGGGTCATTGCTGGTGTAGGCTTCAGTCTCCACTATCCGCCCGGACACTATTCCATCCCTGCCGCAATAGACTAATGTGCAGCCGAGCACTTCTCGGGCAACAATTAGGGTGTCTTGAAGGTAGAAGTCGCGATCAAGTCTAGAACCGTTCACAACAGTTGATTAGGCAACGACATAATGAGTTCCTTTCGCCACGTCCTTGACCCTTACCATCAACCTTGCTATACTGACTCAGCAACGGCTGAATTAGCTGCTCTAAAGCCGCAGTTCGACCTCATATCATTTTTCACCCCCGACCGTTTTGGCCGGAGCGGCCGTATTCCGGCGGATGGACGGCCTGGGAAGCAGGCAGGAGGAAAGCCGTGAGAATCAGATCTATTGCCGTGTCGCTGGCCCTGGCATCCGTGCCGTGGCTGACTGCGTCGCACGCGGACCAACACATCCGCACTTTCACCCAGATACAGTTCTTTTCCAACTCAATCTCCGGGGACGGCAGCGCGTTTTCGTCGCTAAATCCGGGCGGTGCGTCCGAGAGCATATTGAACGTGATCGGCGATTACGGGGGGCGGAACGGAACTTTCTCGTTCAACATCGGAGCCCGCAACACCAACGACCCTACCATTGATCCCACGACCAATTCGATCACCGCTCTTCAGATGCGTGTATCCGACGGTATACGAACCCTGAATCTAGGCGATACCTATGAGTCGTTCTCGCAGTATTCGCTCGACACCGGGCTGAAGGGGCTGAGTCTCAAGCTGCGGCCGGACACGTTCGGGGCTCCGGAGATATCGTTTGTAGCAGGATACGCCTATCCGCGATGGGACAATTTCAATCCCAGCAGAGCAACGCGCGCGATGGAGCGGCGAGCGATTGGACTCAACGCACGAAAGCAGTTCACCCGCTTCTTCAGCGCCGGCCTGAGCCTGCTCAGATCGACTGACTCAGATCGGGTAACGGCTGCTGACCCGCTCTATGATATGAGCTCCGTAACGCTCAACTGGGAATACAAGCCTCTTCCCAATGTGAGTATAAGGGGTGAATCGAGCGTGGCTGACGGCGATGTTTCTTTGCAGTCCACGCTACCCGATCAAACTACCAGCGGCAGCGCGCATCGTATCACCTTCGAGGGCCGCGCCGAAAACAAAAAGCTCACGGCCGAGTATGAGAGAGTCTCGCCTCGGTTTGTGAGCACGCTCGGTTACGCAGTTCCCGACCGTGAGAAGTTCAAGCTGCGCTGGCGAGAGAAGCGGGGCTCCGATCAGGCGGTCCGCTATGGCTTGGTCTGGTATCGAGATAGCCTCTCCAATAACAAGGCGTTCGGAACCAACCATTACAAGCCCGAGATCGGCTTATCATTTGACAGAGCGTTCAACAGGCCCACAGCATCGCTGGACTTTTTGGTAAAGGTGGACTGCAGCATCGGCGGAGGAACAAAAGACACAAACACATTTTGGAACGTCGGCTACCTGGACCAACTAGGCACCTTGAACACGAGCCTCAACCTCGGCATTAACGACTACGACAACCCAGGCCTTGCCAACCGCAGGGAGTTCGTGTATAACCTGCGCATCGGCACTAACTCAAAGCGGGGCGGCACGTTCCTTCAGCCTAGTATCAACATCGGCGGATCTAGCATCGACGACGAGTTTATGGCAACTCCCAACCGAGTCTTCGAAACTTCTCTCGGGCTCGCCCTGAACGTGCCAAAGCACAAGCTCAGGACAAGCTTCAAGTTTGGCCGAAACAAGCTTGACGCAAACAGCACGCGACAGGAAATCGACTCTGGAAGTAGTTCGGCCAAATGGTTTGGCGTGGTCACGGTCTACTATAAACCTGACTGGTTGGCCAAGTATACTCCAGGAACGTTCTACTTCAGGACATTCATCAACAGCTACGACTACCTCGACAACTCATTTGACTTCCGCGAGACCAGCTTCACCGTGGGAGTCACCAACGAGTACTAGGAGGCCTAAGATGAGAGCAAAAGCCTATACACTCGTATTCGCGCTGTGTGGCGTTCTGAGCCTTTGGATAAGCCGAGACGCCCTTGCCGGTTGGGGCATATTCGACTCGAAGAAGAACGCAACAAGCACCGACTACTTCCAGATCAACAACTTGACATTCGACACCACGGAGTCCAAAATCACGCTGTATCAGGATATGCTGCCCAATGGTCTGATATCCATTCGGGGCAAGGTCGCCGACGGCACGAAACCCGTCAAGATCCAGATCAGTCTCAACGGCAAGGACCGTTGGGAAGACCCTAAGGTATCCGAGGACGGCTCATTTGAGCTCAGCTTCAAGCCGGCCATCGGCTATCCCTACGACATCTACCTCAAGATCGCTGACGCCGATGGCAAGACCAACGACGTCGACGCAACTCACAAGACCCTCGTCGTCAGCGACCAGCCGATCAGCATGGCCATCAAGGAGGCTCTGGACAAGCTGATAAGCGCCTACCGGAACAAGGACGTCCGAGAGTTTATGAAGCGCGTCAGCGACGACTTCGCGGGCGATGACGCCGTGCTCGATTCGGCTATCCGCAAAGACGCAACCTATCTTGACGACGTGGATATAAAATACTCCATCTCCAGCGTCGCCACCGGCGCCAACGGCAACGTCTACGCAACCGTGTTCTTCAACCAGTTCCTGCTGTCGGTCAGAACCGGTGTGGCGTTCAAGAACACCGCCACCACGGAGTTCGTGTTCAGAACCGGCGATACCGGCCTGAAGCTCTTCGCGATGAAAAACCCGCTTATATTCGGGCTGTCCAATGCTGGCGATGTGGCGACGGGGACGGTCTACTCCGCCACGAACCAGTTCATAATCATCCTGGAGCCCGACGGCAGCGTCAGGAAGCTAAACTTTAGCGATGGGATCCAAGAGATCAACGCTTTGTAGCGGAACCGGGACAACGCAAAGTCCTGGCGTTATCAGTAACCGCGCGAGTCCGTTCATCAGCTAGGAGCCTCGCGCGGTTTGACATAAGCGTGATTCCGCTGGTAGAATAGACTTAGTTGGGCTTATATACGCGCGGCCTATTAGAAGAAAAGAGATGAAACTTAGCGATACCTGCCACATCTCGTCAATACAGGTGGCCACCGGGTCGCCGGTGTTTGGCCTACGACTGCTGAAGGCGCGCCTGTGTAAGTCCCAATATTTCCAAGAAAAATCTGCTACGGGTTAGCCCACCATGTCGATGTGTCATGGTGGGCTTTTTTGTTAGGAGATAGCCGTTATGAGTCACGAGGTGTTGGTTCTCAACAGCGACTACGAGCCGCTGAACATTTGCAACCTACGCCGTGCAATGTCGCTGGTTTTGCGAGGCAAGGTAGACGTGCTTCACGAGAACTCGGTTGTGCTCCACACGGTGCGCAACGAGTACCGCTCGCCATCGGTCGTGCGCCTCAAGAACCACATAAGGCGTCCGAAGCCACAGCTCAGGCTATCCAGGCGCAGCATTCTGGCTCGTGACAACTATACGTGCCAATACTGCGGACATCGCGGCCACGATCTTACTGTAGATCACGTTATCCCGCGCAGGCTCGGTGGCCCAACAACCTGGGAAAACCTGGTCTGCTGCTGCAAGAAGTGCAACACCCGCAAGGGTGATAAGACCCTCGCCCAGGTAAACTTTGTATTGCGGCGACAACCCCGCAGGCCAAAGTATGTGCCGTTCATCAGCCTGACAAAGTTCCTCATCGGAGCTCGCAATGAAACCTGGCGACATTATTTGCCCGTATTCGGCGATTCTCAGACCAATTGCGACACCGAAGCAGTCGAAAAAGCCACTGTAGCAAACTGACCACTCTTCTAAACTTCCACTTAGCTCTCCGTGGCATCTTAGTGCTACCAACAATTGCACACGTCACGCCGTAGTCCCCGCTACCTTAGCATTGAGCAACCCTCGCGCTTGGTGATAAGACCGAACGACAAAAAACCCGTCCGCCAGGAATGACGGACGGGTTCGGGTTCTTGAACAGGCAAGGCTTTCGCCAAGCCGGTTAGAACGTAGTGATGTCAGCGGACGTCCTGGGCAGGATAACTCTCTGCCAGGTATCGTAGGTGTTGTCGCCATCAGAGTCAACGGGCCTCACACCAACAACACCGGTAACCGCCACATTGTCGCCCACAGCCAAGCTGCCCGGCGCGAAGTCGATCTTCAGACCGGAAACAACATAGCCGGCACCGTTATTGAAGCTGTTGTACATCGTGCTGGCATTGGAGCCATCGTCGATTGTGAACCAATTAGACGCCTCTCCCGGATCCTGATCGTCGCCCGACGGGGTGATGTACTTGACCTTGCCTGCAACGCGGACCAGCATACCGACCGTGTTCAGACCATACGGAGGCTGCGTGGTATCCAGCGGGTTGTTGATGAACGGCTGGGAACCGAACGCGAGGCCGCCGATGTTGCGAATAGCGGTGGCGTAAGGCTTGGCCACAGGCTCGCTTGGGCTGCTTGAGGACACGATGGTCGCATCCTTGATGGTCGCTTCGTAGTTGATGACCGCGAGCCGGCCCTTGACCTGCACCATATCACCAACACTCGGCGCGGTGCCGCTGCTAAGCTTGACCTTGATGCCGCAGATCTGACGCTCGAAGGTGTTAGGAGATTCTCCAAACACGGTGCCTTCCTGGATATAGAAGTAGTCACCCGCGCTGGAAACGAAGGTAACAATCTTCTTGGCATCAGTCTGCACTAGGCTGCCGACAACCCTCTTCTTGATGTCGGTAATCGAGCCGGACTCGTAGTCAGCAGTGTATAGGTTGTATTCACCAGTAGTGGTGTTGCAGGTGAGGGCGTAAGGCGTATAGTTGGCGTCGAAAGCAATAGCCATTACCGCCGCGCCTTGTTCCGGCATGCCTTCGTCAGTGAACTCCGCAAGGTTGAGTCCTCGGCGAAGCACCTTGCCGTAGTCGCCGTAGTTATACGCGGTGTCGGCGCCCCAAGCCATCCAAGCTGAACCGTCAGCCGGATTGACGGCGATCGTGTTCACCCAGTATTGGCCGCCATTGGTAACCTTAGTCACCTCGGGATCGTTGTTGTTGGCGTGCATGCTTTCGTTGCCCTCAAGGATATTGAAGAGGCCCGAGCCGCCAGGAGTGCCGTTCCAGCGCGTCACTAGACAAGAGTCGATAACCGTTCCAACGTCTAGGTCCTCGCCATCCGGCGTCATATACCACGCTGTCGGCCAGCTACCGGTGGTCGGCGTGACGGCGTAGTTTGCGCACTTTACCCAATCGAACCAAATGGTACTGGAGCCGTTCGTTCCTCTATCACGAATAGAACCACCGAACATCCAAGCGCCCCAGGTATTAGTCCACGCCGATGTGCCGAAGGTGCCGTCGTAGACCTTGGTTCCGTTCCAGTAGACCTTGACGTTGCTCGCTCCCTTGTCCAGGATAATGTAGGCTGTCTCGTAGTTGCTGGTATTGATGGCGCCAAGGGTGTATAGCGTGGCGCCGCTACCGTCCTTGACGACCCAGTTGCTACCCACCGTGGCAATCCAGACCGAAGGAGCCGGAGAACCAGGGAGCTGGACCGTCAGTACAGCCTTGTCGAGCGTGCCGCCGCTGCCGTTGGCATAGGCGCTGCACTTAAACCGAGCGGCAATCGTCGCCACGGTATCATTCGCGGCCATGTTCATTCGGTAGTAATCGTGAGCGCCGTCACCGCTAGTGAATTTGTAATAGTCGTCGTTTACCCTTTCAAAGGTAGAACCTTCCCAAATATCCTTCGACCATGGGCTCGGCCTCGTATAGGGCTTGCCGCGGCCGCCGACCCAGAGCTTGTTGTTGATTGGGTCGTAGGCAGTAGCGGTGATCCAGTCGCGGCGATCGTCACTTGACGTTTCCCCGCCGGTAACCGCGCTTCTGTTCACGCTCCAGCCGATCTTGTCGGCTCGCCATTTATTCCCGCAGTTCAAGATCGCGAAGCTATCGTTATTGGCGGAGTCCTTGCCTACGTATTCGATGTCGAAGAGCCTGTGGGTTTCGGACCAACCATTGTTCGTGCTGTTGATTGGCGCTTCCGAAACAGTGCCCGAGGCGACATCGTACTTCCAAAGTAAATGGGCCTTGAAGTAGTAGTGGGCGGCATTATTGGTCCAGTACAAATTGCCGTCAGAGCCGACAGTGAGTCCGCGGATCCTGGACGCCCTTTCCTGCCATCCGCCAGTGCCTTGCCACTGGAACGCTCCAACCACGATATCGTTGGTAACGGCCGCGGTGTCGCGAGCGTCGTAAATCGGAGTAACAGTGCCATCGCTGTTGATGCGGACGATGCGCTGGTTCTGTCGCTGGAAGTCGAAGCCGATCTCCGTCCAGTTCATCAGAGCGTAGATCTTGCCGTCGCCGGCCTTAACCAGCTTAGTGATAGCACCGGCAAGCTTCTTGTCGCCTCTATTGGGCCAGCCATACTCCTCCCAGTCCGGGCCCCACCGGTAGTAGGTGCTGAAGTTTGAATCCTCGGTGGTGCACACCTTTACGTCGTAGAGCTTCGTACCATTGGGAGCCCAGATAGTGACGCCGCCGTTCGCATCAGTGTAGGCCCAGTTTGAAGCCTGCGGCGCATAAGGATACGACGAGTTGCTGCCGGTGTAGTTGTAAGTGCCGTTCTCACCGTTGTTGCAGATACCGTAGATGTTGCCGTTGGCGTCGATCTCGAGGTCACTGAGCTGGATTCGTTTGAGATCGCGCAAGCCAGCCAAATTACTGTTGGTGAAGCCGGACGTGCCAATCTTTTTCCACGTGACAGCGTACGCGCCCGTCATCATGCTGAAGACAAACGCGGCGATAAGAGCTGCCACAATCAGCTTTCTCATAACCTTACTTCCTCCTCTCGCGTCGGATCAGGGGTGGTAAAAAGGTGTGGTGCAGTGTGGCGGACGCTCTTCTAGAAAGGTCTTTGGTGAACGAATATTCGCCTTTTTCGTGCTCGCAGGTCTTGGCGCCGGCCATGCCGCCTAGCCACGAGTCTTGGTCAGGAAGAGACGTAGTATGCCACAGTGAATAAGTACCACGAAACTCATCTGTTGTCAAGGAAGCCCGGGAAAATCAGGTAATATTACCTAACCCGTGGGCATTAGCGGTCCACAGCAATTTTATCGCACGGCAGCCTCCATTGTCGCTTGCCCCGCGTGGCGAAGCATTTCAGTTCTGCGGGAATACGTCATCTCGAGCAGAGCGCTAGCTGAGTCGAGTCATCCCCCGTCGTGATGCATACCGGTCGTAACAGCGAATTCCTCCACTTCGGTGGGAATGACAATATCGCAAAACTGAACAGTCTCCGCGTGGCACGTTCATGGCCGGAATTAGCGGGACAAAGTGCTTCAAACGCCATGACGTATAATCGGCAGGCAAACAACGTATCTGCATAGCGCAGCCACGGTTTTTCCACGTGTAATGCATCCAGGCAGGTCAGTTTCCGCCGACAAGCGGTATCGGAGTCCGCTTCGCTCAAATCCCGATACGCAATACCAAACCGACAGCATACCAAAAAAGCGCCCACCATCTGGCGGGCGCCCTGAGTAAGCAATCAGTATCGTTTGCTTAGCTTGGTTAGCTTCTCTTGCGGCGGATGAGGCCCAGGAGGCCAACCAGGCCGGTGCCAAGAGCCAGCAGGCTGCCAGGCTCTGGAACCGACGCGTAGTAGAGGCTGAGCTGCCCCTTCTTGGTGCTGTCCACATTGCCCCTGTTCATAACGAGGGCATAGGCAGCGCCGGCGCCGTCGAAGCCGACCGCCATAACGTCAGCGTCGAGCTCCGGTTTGCCTTCACTAGCATACGAGTCGGTGCCTGCGTTGCTGAAATCCCATCTTCGGAGGACCTTGCCGCGGTCGCCGCCCAGCGTGCTGCTGTTGTTGCCATCTGTGTTAACGGAGAACCACATGTCGCCGTTAGCCGGGTTGATGGCCAACGCCTGCTGCCAGTAATCGACACCGAAGTCCGCATCCTTGGTCAGGTGATAGACAGAGTCGCCAGCGGCTTGGCCCGTGACCGGGTCTATGTTAAACCAACCACTGGCAATGCAGCGCTTGCTGGCACCGCGAGCGCCGGTCCAGAGTTTTCCACTTTTTGCGTCGAACTCGAGGCCGGTGAGCCAGTTGCGTCCCCAACCAGGGTTGCTGGCATCGCCAACCACGCGATTCTGCGACCACCCGATCGGATCCTGGCGCCATTCGTTACCGCCGGAGCTCACGATGTTGAACATCTGGCTGCCATCGGACTTCTGGCCAACGTTTACTAGCTCATAAATACCGTTTTGATCACTCCAGCCGTTGTTGACCGTGTTGATGGGAGCTTCGGAAACGGTGCCGGACGCCACATCATACTGCCAGAGGTAGTGAACTTTCCAGTAAGAGTTGGATGCGTCGGTGGTCCAGTAGATGTTGCCGTCCTTGCCGACAGCGATTCCCTGGAGCTGGCTGAGCCGCTGCCATTCGTCACCCCAGTCACCTGCCTGCCAGACATAGTGCATGGTGCCATCCGCATTGATCTTGACGATACCGTTTCGGCCCTTCTGATACTGTGGCCACTGCAGCTCATACCAGTTGGCGAGGCCGTAGATCGCGCCGTCTCCACCTTTTACGAGTTGGGTGATGTAGGTGAAGTCACTGAAGACATTCTGACCGTTAGCATCACCCAGCGAGCGGGAGCTGACTTCGATCTTGGTGTAGTTAAACGTGCCGTTCTTCTTCCAGATGGTCACGCCATACCGATCGCTAGCGTTAGGACTGCTATTCGGCGTGAGGGTGTAGATGTTGCCGGCGTCGTCAGTGACTATATCACTGAAGCGAATGCGCTTGTAGTTGTTGTCGGCTGGATTAAGCGTATTGGAGCTTGAGCCTATCTTGACCCAGGTAGCCGCCGACACGGCCGATGCGAAGCTGACGACGAAAGTCGTCACGATAGCGAGAACTATCAGCTTCTTCATAATCTTTCTTTCCTCCTTCCTCAAAGGGAATGCATTACGAGACAATGTGGTGTTGTGTTTTACGCTCCTCAGGAAACGCCGAGGAGTTGTCCCCCCCGCCAACTGCGGTCCAGATGCCGGGCACTATCCACCCGAACTCGCGTCGGACTGTCGAAGAGACTGCTGTTACATCTGTTAGTACGAATAGCACTAAACCCGACCGTTGTCAATGTATGTGGGGCAAATCAGGTAATAGTACTAGGTGGGGTATGGGTATTAGGGAATGGGGAAGTACACAGAGCGGGCGCCCGGCTGTGGGCGCCCGCGTGATGTCGAACGTATGGGGTGGCTGGCTATACTCGTCTGCGTTTCCTGCCAACCCAGCCCGCCAGACCGAATACCATTGCCAGCAGGGCGGAGGGCTCGGGCACGGCGGCGTAGTAGGTGCTGTATTCGCCCGTGGTGCGGTTGAACACCAGGGCGTAGGCCGCGCCCTCACCGAACGTCAATCCCACGACGTCAGCGCCTTCTTCGGGCGTGCCTTCGCTCCAGTAGCTGAGATCGGTACCGCGAACCATGACCTGTCCGCGATCTTTGACATAGGACGTCACGCCGCCAAAACCCATCCACGCGTTGCCATTGCGCGGGTCTATGGCGATGCTTGCAACCCAAAGGTCGCCGCCGTTGGCGCCGGCGGTGGAGGAGTTGGTTGCGTGGAAGACGTCCTGGGACTGGGCCACGCCGTCGGTGATGTTGTTGAAGCGAGTCATAATGGAAGTGTTGCTGCTGCCACGACCTCCTACCCACAAGGCGCGGTTTATAGGATCGTAGGCGGTAGCAGTGATCCAGTCGCGTCCCCAGCCTGGGTTGCTGCTGGCGCCGACGGTTCTGTTGGTTTCCCACCCGATGGGGTCCTGGCGCCAGTTAGAGCTACCTGAGGTAAGAATGTTAAAGTTTTGGCCTCCAACCCACTCAAGGTCAAACATGCGATGGGTCTCCGACCAACCGTTGTTTGTGCTGTTGATTGGGGCTTCTTCTATCTGGCCTGTGGTGGTATTGTAGCGCCACAGATAATGGAACTTTCCGTAGGTTGTGGCACCGTTTAACGTGTAGTAGATGTTTCCGTCCGCGCCCACGGTCATTCCGCCTATGCGATTGGAATCAGACGCGGCCCCGGCGTTGACAATCTCGGTGACGCCTCCGTTTGTGTCGATCTTGATGATTCTGTTGCTGACGCCGCTGTTGTAGGGCCACTGGATCTCCAACCAGTTCTGAAGACCATAGACAGCGCCGTCTCCTCCGACGACTAGCTTAGTAACGCCGCCGCTATAACCCAGAGCGTTGAGATCGACGTCAATCGTCTGGTAGCTGCCCGTATCCAGCTTCTTGTAAATAGTCAAACCGCCAGCGGTGCCGTTGTTGTTCCAATTGACGGCAGTCGAGAAGACGTTGCCAGCGTTATCCGTAACGACCGAATTGAACTTGATGCGCTTCATATCGGTCGTAGTGATCGAGTTCGGGGCGGCCGTAAAGCCTGACGTGCCTAACTTATGCCACGTCGCGGCCAGTGCGACATTAGATACTGCGACTACGAGTGCCGCCGCGACAATGGCTGCAAGCGCGAATCTCAAAACATCAATTCTCCTCATAGCGGTCTCTGCTCCTTGCACTCTATACAGAACAAAAAGGTGTTGTGGCTCCGTGCCGGGTCGATCCAACGTCAATACTTCTTTCTAAACCTTCGACGGGCGCCAAGCAGCCCGATGAGAGCGGTGGCAAACGCCACTCTGCTGCTGGGCTCGAACACGACCATCGATGTAAACACCACATTGTCAAACTGTGCCTGCGTCCAGGAGTAGGCGCCCCCCACGGCGATGCGTGTGAATACGGCGCCATCGGTCTCTATAGCAGGCCCTATCTGCACCCATCCGGCATTGTGGACGTAGCTATTCCACGGAATGTAGGCGTAGAACATCGCCATTCCCGGCACGGAGTAGTTGTAGTCCATCTTCAGGGTGATCCACTGGTCATACCACTGCCTGTCATCGGCATGATCCCTGTCTTCGAACAGCCAATTGAAGGAACGCCATACGTTATCCCAGGTGTAATCTCTTGCGCGAATGGCACCGTAGTTGTAGTTGCCTTCAAGACACACTGCCTTGTTGTCAGCACGGTAGGCCTGAATGCCTGCCTGATGTATCTGATTGCCCGGGTAGTTCCATCCCCCGAACGTTAGGGGACGGAGATTGGGTATAAATACGTCTGCCTGGAGTATGAAGCTACCCGTATCCGGCGTGTCGAACGTCGCCTGGGTTTGGTCCGGCAGGTAGAGATTGCCGCCACCAGGCGCGCCGTATCCGCTATCAGGCAAAAGCGGAGACTCGTCAGCAGCAATCCATCTTGCATTTGCCGCGTTGGCGCCGGTGAACGTCCATCCTTCAAGACCGCTGTCGAACGTCCATCTAATTGTTCCAGCGTAGGAACTCGTGGCTGCGAGGGCCAGGAGAGCCACCACACCTATGGTTCTTATTTGTCTCATTCTCCCTCTCACTTCTCGCAAGTCAGACATTCGGCTCAACCTCTCATTTGCTCCGCATCCCTGCGAAGCTCGGACTAGTACCGGTCCGAACCGGTCTGCTGCAACCTCCACTCGCGGCCAGTCAGAGGAGTAGAAAGTCAGCAACTCTTTTATTGTGCTACCTAGACTTATAGAATCTTCCCGCTTCCACTTCCACGCTTGGTTCGCTCAGTCATTAGCAAATGAACACCAAAAGACGCTTTTCCCAAACGACAAAGCAGGAATCGGGTCTTTATCAATACTCTCTGCGCAATGATTACATTCCATCCAGTTGGCGCTTTCCGAACACAATAGGATGCTTGCGCGCGAAAACCGGTATGACTCACAGTATCGAGATATGGATTTGACTGCAATCCATGACAGCGTTGAACAAGAACAGCGAATGCGGGTTCTGTGGGCGCTAGGGACAGGTTGGATGGTATAATGTAGGCTAGGTAGAGCCTATTTGGGCAAAGCACGGGACGTATACGTAAAGGAGATACGTATGGCAGGTTGGTTCGAGGACAACTCCTACAGCATAGGCAAAACGCCGCTTGTGAGGATCAATCGCATCGCGGAAGGCGCCGATGCGGTGGTGCTGGCCAAGATAGAGGGCCGCAACCCGGCGTATTCCGTGAAATGCCGCATCGGCGCTTCGATGATCTGGGATGCGGAGATACGGGGCAAGCTGGGACCTGGTGTGGAAATAGTGGAGCCTACGAGCGGAAACACCGGCATTGCGCTAGCTTTCGTGGGCGCGGCGCGTGGCTATAAGGTCACGCTTACGATGCCCGAAACCATGAGCGTGGAACGGCGGAAGGTGCTGGCCGCGCTCGGCGCAAACATCGAACTCACCGAAGGCACAAAGGGAATGCGCGGCGCTATAGAGCGCGCGAATGAGATCGTAGAATCGGACCCGGACCGCTACTTCATGCCCCAGCAGTTCAAGAATCCGGCGAATCCCGCTATTCACGAGAAGACCACCGGCCCGGAAATATGGGATGACACCAACGGTGAGGTCGATGTACTGGTAGCTGGTGTAGGCACGGGCGGCACCATCACCGGCGTCTCACGCTATCTCAAATGCACCAAGGGAAAACAGGTCGTATCGGTAGCAGTCGAGCCCGAGGAATCTCCCGTGCTCACGCAGACTCTTCGTGGCGAAGAGACAAAGCCGGCTCCGCACAGGATCCAAGGAATAGGCGCTGGATTCGTGCCGGAGGTACTCGACCTTTCTCTGGTAGACAGAGTCGAGACAGTTAGTGGAGCAGCGGCAATCGAGTATGCCCACAGACTGGCCCGCGAAGAAGGTATACTCTGCGGAATATCCTGCGGCGCCGCGATGGCAGTTGCAGATAGACTCGCCAGAATGGCCGAGTTCGCAGGTAAGATAATAGTTGTCATACTACCGGATGCGGCCGAGCGCTATCTGAGCACGACATTGTTCGAGCATTTGGAGATGTAGGCACGTGATCTGTCGGGCAAAGGTGGTGACCGTTGTTGCGTTGCTGACGATTGCGGCAGTAGGCGGCGTGCGTGCGGCTATGGTTGCTAAAGACGTGTTGGCCGGATATGGTTCGTTCGAGCGCTGCGTAAAGACTCTAGTTATGCGATACGGCAGCGGCGGCAAGTATGACAGCGGGAACTTGCTTCCAGGCCCGGGGAACAGGATTGCGGTCGGTTGGCTCGGAGAGGTATCGCAGAATACGGATGCTGTATACGATCTGACGGAACGGCACGCATCCTCCGGTCGTTTCTCTCAGTTCTTCGGTCTAGGGAAATGCCCGAGCGGTTACGGCGCGGTATATCTAAAATCCCCTGTAGAGGTTGGAGAGCAAATACGCGGCGAAAAACGTACGGGACGTATCAATGAAATCCGCGGCGGTGATAGAGTCACTTTCACGCTGGACCGCTTCGTGAGCGAGTGCACAGATGATCTCCGTCCCTCGGTTCGCTATGAGATGTATATGGATTGTAGCACCGGAGCGAAATCGGCCATTGTGGCTTTGAAGGACTCGGATTCACCGCAGAGCGTATCGTTCGCAGTACCTCGCGAGGCAACAAACATCCGTGTGATGCTCAGGGTAGTATCAAGTGCGGCCATTGCCGGCAAACCGGTTGGGGCCTATGTGGATGGGGCGCACCTCTATATCGAGCGTGACGGCAAGACTGTGACCGAGCAGGTGCCTGTCAAGAGAACACAGGCAGTGCGGACCGTCGGCATTAGCGATGATTCGTCTAACCCTGCTGAGTTAGCCAGCCGATTCGACCATGTGATTATGAACTTCGAGGCGTATCGGCTGTGCCCAAGGCTCAAGCATTTCAACCCAGGCATCAAAACCTACCTCTACCAGGCCGGCGGCTCTGTCTACAAAGCGGATTCAGAGCCCGTGTTCAGCTCCGAACCAATCCCTTACAAATGGATGAGCGACCACGGGCTCGTCGACAAATGGCTTTTGCACGAAAATGGAGAACTTATTATCGACAAAGAGGCAACTGGCATCTCGTACGTGGATGTCGGCAATCCGGATTATCAAGCGCTTTGGACTCGCAGAGTCATCGACATGGCCAAAGCAGCGGGCTTCGATGGAGTGTTCATCGATACCGTTGGGGTAGTAATTCGCGATAAGAAGACCCTGATAACGGCAGACTCGGTGAGGTCGTTCCTGAGCTATGTGGTCCCGCAGCTTCGCGCCGCCGGATTGGAGGTCTTCCACAACTGGTGCAATAATGACCTCACGCAGGCCTATCCGGAGCAATACCTTCTCAAGCCTGGTACATCTGACGCTAGGCCAGACGCTGTCTTCGAGGAATGGGCGTTTACATATGTCCGAGAGAACGACCACAAAACACATTATCACAGTTACAAAACGTGGCTTCACGACTTGGAATCAATGAGTCTGGCGCGCGACTGGGGACTAACCTTGCATATGCAGATCCGTGGCACTGATGACAATGCGGAGGGCGAGGATGGCTATATTCAATACGGCTATGCAAGCTACCTTCTTGGAATGAACGAGAACACGGTGCTCGGCCTGAGCCGCACCGGTGAAAAGCACTTACGTTGGGATGAGCTTTTCACACTTCGCATAGGTTTGCCAAGCGGCAGGTATTACAAGGTCAGGGCTGAATCAGACGACTCCAAGCTGCACGCTCGGAAGTTCGTCGCGGGAGATGGCGGGCCTGGCGGACTGGTGGTGGTAAACCCCGGCGACCGAACTGAGAAGCTCGTAATTCCGCGCAACTACGTAGACAGGCACGGCAAGGTGTTTACCAAGGGTCAAGAGGTTACGATACCTGGTCACGCAGGCCGCATCTGGCTGATCCCGTCGGAGTAGGTCACGCCTCCATTCTAGGCACGTAAAGAGTAAAGGCCGTCCCCAGGCCATGAACGCTGGAGACGGTGAGCGAACCGGAGAGTGCGTCGACCATCGCGGCGACGATAGCAAGTCCCAGTCCGAACCCCGCTGGCTTGTGTTTGCCTGGGTATTCGAGCTGCCTGAACTCGTCGAAGATTAGAGGTAGTTCGGAATCTAGTATACCTATCCCGGTATCGACAACTACGATCTCGAATCCGTCGGGCCCGCAGTCGGCCTCGATCTCAATAGATCCTCTCTCAGTAAACTTCACCGAGTTTGAGAGGAGATTGGTGAGGATTATCGCGATCTTCTCTTCGTCGTATACGCCGGTCGCCCGAGGATGTGAGTTGGAGCTGGCGCTGATTTCAATACCCTTATCCATAGCCTGCGGAGAGACCGCCGAGACCGCTCGTTCCACGATTTGACAAGGATTGCAAACGCGCTTGTTGATTGCAAGCACTCCGCTCTTGAGCCGGGCCATCTCCAGGACACTATTAACGATCTGAATCAGATGATCAGAGCTGGAGAGAACCTTTTTTAGAAGACCGGCCTGCTCATCGGTGACTGGGCCGACGGTACCGTGGAGCAGCATTTCCGCGTAGCCCCTGACGGCCGTGAGCGGGGTTCGAACCTCGTGAGTAACACTGTTCAAGAATTCTTGTTGTATCTTATACGCACGCTCAAGTTCCTCGTGAGTCTGGCGAAGCATTTCGTCGGCCATCTTACGTTCTGTAACATCGCGCCAACTGCCGACAAGCCCTATCGCAACTCCGTCGGCGTCCCTGACAACCGTCATGCTGTCGTTCACCCACCTGTATTGGCCGTCCCGATGCAAAAAGCGAAACTCTATACTGGGGTCTAGATCAATATCTGAACCGTCCATCAGCCGTTCTACGTGCTTTTTTAGCCTAATCACGTCTTCTGGGTAAACTTTCTCAAGAATGCCTTCAAGTCGCATAGCGAGCACATCATCCGGCGAGTAGCCGAAGAGCCATTCGGCGGACGGGGAAACATAGTCAAACTGATGTGTTGAAAGATCGAGTTTATAAGTGGCATCCCTGGAGCTCTCGAGGACATCTCTGAACCTGCTCTCGCTCTCCCTAAGAGCATCCAGGGTCAGCTTCCGCTCGGTCACATCACGTGCAATGCCCTGTATGCGAATCGGCACACCTTGGTCGAGCACGAAGTCTACCGACACATCCATCCAGATTGCAGAGCCATCCTTGCTGACGAACTGCATATCGTATCGTCTGGGAACAAGATCCCGTAGGCCTTCTGTTAGATATTGGTAAAACTTCGCCTGCTCATCGGCCGGCATGAACGCGGTTGGCATCCGACCGATGAGTTCTTCAGGCTCATAACCAAGTCGTCTAACTGCAGGCGACACGTAAGTGAGCACGCCGTCACAGTCCATCTGCCACATCACGTCCGAGGAATTCTCGGCGAAGAGTCGATAACGCTCTTCGGCATCTTCCAGCGCTTGCGCCGCCCTAATGTGATCGGTGATGTCCTCAAAAACCGTGTGCACCCACACAGATTGCCCATATTCGGTTTGTATTCGCTGTTTAGTAACGCTGACCCATATAGTTTCACCCGTCTTTGTGCGAAAGCGCGTGAGGTAGCGACATCCCCGACCAGAGGTCTCCGACGCTGGATCGCGGTAGCTAGTTGAAACCTCTTCAGGGTGTGTAAGCTCGACTCCTGCGGCGATTTCTTCGGCTGTGTAGCCGGTGATAATGGTTGCCTGTTCGTTCACATAGACGGTCTCGCCGCGGTCGTTTTGTAATATCACACCGGCTGGAATTGCCTCCGCAAGCAATCTGTAGAGACGCTCGGATTCGCGCAGCGCCTGCACTTTGCGCTCGCGCTCTGTTACGTCAAACGCCAGTACAACCGCCAGTTCGGGCTTTAGAGGCCACGGGAGAAGCACCGTGTTGAGCTGGATAACGTCGCCGTTCTTCTTCACAAACTCGTAATGGTCGCTCAGACTCGGCCAATTGCCGGCTAATCGTTCGGCGGTGTTGCGTTCTGCCTGAAGAGCGGAGGCGGGCGTCATAAGGGACGACGGTCTGCGGCCTATAATCTCCGACTTGTCATCATAACCTAGGATCCAGAGAGCGACATCGTTAATCTCGACAATCTGGTCAACCGAAACAATGACCATCGGATCAAACGTGTTGTTGAGCACGAAATCCGCAAGGGCTTCGGGTACTTCCAGATCAGGCCGTGACTGTTCAGGCTCTAGACTCATACTTACTCCATGTAGGCAGGAAATGGCTAGTTGTCGATGGAAGAAGCATTGCGGTTACTGCCAATGAGCATGCAAGGCTCGGTAGTCGGTTCGTTCCCTTGGTGTAGTTCGACGCCGCATCGTGAAGTCTCCTTCGCAGGCTTTGCGGCACCGAAACGACTGCTTTAATTGCGGGCCAATTATGCTCAGTGGTAAGCTATAGCAATGGTCCCTGAGCATGATTGTCAAACAATGCCTCAGCTCGTATAAGAAGACCATAGTCGGCATAGCCAAAGTGCTGCTCGCAGTCGCGGTAATCGTAGGAGCGGGACGGCAATTGGCGACGGATCTGGCACAAGTAAAAGCGCACCAATTGCATATCTCCCTATGGCTAATGGCGCTAAGCGCGCTGCTCTACGTGGGTGGAATAAGCCTTTTTGGTCTTTTCTGGGTCAAAGCCACAAGAGACATGGGAGGCAAGCTCGGTTCCGCAGCAGGTCTAGTAGCTTATGCCACAAGCCAACCCGGGAAATATGTGCCAGGCAAAGCGTGGGTGCTGGTGATTCGATGCGGGTTGGCAAGTCGATTCGGCGTGCCGGCGGCGTTGGCAGTAGTATCCACGTTCTACGAGACTTTGTCCATAATGGCTTTCGGTTCGGCGATCTCGCTAATCTCTCTTCAAGTCAGCGGAAGCGACGCTAGGCTTCGAATTCTGGCGCTTGGATTGATGCTGGGATTTGGGACATTGGTACAACCACCTGTATTTAGGAGATTGGTCCATCTGGTCGCCCTACCCTTCCGCACCAAAGGCGATGAGGTGGCAAAGCCTATTGGATACGGCACTTTTGTTTGGGCATGCGCACTGCTGGTTCCCGGGTGGATTATGATGGGCGCAAGTCTGGACGTAGCTGCAGGGGCTTGCGGCTTCTGGCCTGGTCTTAGCTACTCGACTGGGGCGGCAAGCCTGGGACTAGTGGGAGGGTTTGCAGTGGTGTTCGTCCCCGCCGGACTTGGCGCCCGAGAGTGGCTTGTGGTTCAAGCGCTAGGCCCGGCCATAGGAACCCAGGGAGGCTCGCTGGCTGCGGTGATAAGCCGGGTAATCGGCGTAGTGACGGAGCTGGTAATGGCAGGGGCGTTCTACCTGTATGTGATACGAAGTCGGACGGAACTGACTGGGGATGCAGATGAATCAGAGCCAGTTCCAGGCTAACCTCGTCGCGCTTCTTGCCGTGGGCGTCATCCTCGGCGCGATGCTGCGGCTTCCACCTGTTTACTGCGTCAACGACGCCTCTCGGTGGGACACCGTCTGGGCGCTGCTCAACGGCAGGGGCTACGTGCTCGACTATAATTGGTCCGACGGCAAGTTCGAGGCGCCTTACGACTTGGCAAACTGCGACCAAGTGAAGATCGGGAACCGATTCTACTCCAGCAAACCACCCCTAATGCCGACAGTGTTGGCCGGGATCGCGTGGGTCGTGCGCGCCGTGACGGGTATGCAAATACCCGAACGCGACGACTTCGTGGTGCGGTTCATATTGCTTCTGGTAAACGTGTTGCCGTTTGCGATTATGGTGATCCTGTATGCAGGGTTGCTGGAACGCCTGGGATATGGTCAGGCGGCAAGACTCTTCTGCATAGCCGCGGCGGCCTTCGGCACATATATCACGGCTTACAGCGTAACACTCAACAACCACACAATCGCCGCTTGGTCCGCTTTCTTTGCCCTATATTGCATCATCAGAATCAAACACGAACAGCAGACACAATGGCGCTACTTTGTACTATGTGGGACGTTCACCGGTTGGACCGTTGCGAACGAAATGGTCGCGGCGCCGTTTGCGTTGATGATCTACGGATGGCTAATGTATGGGCATTCGAAGCAAACACTGAAGTACGCCGTGGCGCCCTCCATTGTGCTTGCTGTGGCCTATCTGTTCACCACCTATCTAGCAACCGGCGGATCGTTGGTGCCAAATTACCTGGTTTTCCACTCGCCTCGCTACTTCTATCCCGGCAGCCACTGGCTGAACCCCCAGGGCATAGACGGCGCGAACGACCCGAAGTGGTTCTACCTCTTCAACCTCACGCTCGGCCATCACGGCATCCTGAGCCTGAGCCCGGTAATGCTCATCGCCTTCTACGGCCTGGTCAGGCAGACCAAGAAGAGCCTGAGAGCGGTGAACATGATAGCTCTGGTCAACACTGTCGGCCTGCTGTTGTTCTATACCGTAAGGACGAACAACTACGGCGGCGGAGCCCAGGGACCCAGGTGGTTTTTCTGGTTGATACCTATGTGGCTGATTGCGATGGCGCCGGTGGTAGACGAGCACATCAGCTCAACTGCATTCCGCGGGCTGGCGATGTTGGCGCTGCTCGTCTCGATTGTCACGGTCGGCCACGCGATGAGCGGACCTTCGGGGCCGTGGAGCGACTCGTGGCTCATCACTATGATGCGCGCGCGCGGCTGGATCACCTACTGAGCCGGCTTTTCCTCAGGCTTCCCGCCCGCTCCGAAGACGGCGGCCGCCGCCAGTATCATTACGAACGGCATCACCGGATACGAGTAGCGGACCACCGCGTAAGTGAGCATGTATATGACCGTCGTATAGGCAAACAACGTCAACGCCGTCAGTCTGAACGCCGAATCTACGCCCTTGCGCCTATACCCAACAGCCGCAAGCACGAGAAGAATAGAATTGACAAATGCGATCGCGTAGGTGCCCGCTGACGCAGGCCAGTCGTGCCACAGGTTGAACCACAGGCGGAAGACCTTCTTGACGCCGAGGAATGCGAACCGCCCAGGATGGTCGCTGATCTCCCTAAGCGCAGCAGCGCGCAGTTCACGATCCAGGACTACCTCGCTCTTGCCGCGAAGGCGAGCCTGAAGACGGGTGATCTTCTGATATGTGGCCTCGCTGACATCGGGAACCCTAGGATGATCATACTCGTTCCTATCCCTAGTATCGACGGGATGCACCCACGAACCCAAGCACACGCCGTCAGCGGGTCCTGTGCCGCCCCAGAAGGTGGAGCCGCCGTGTGTCGAGATGGGTATGAATGCGTGCATCACAACGTAGTTCCTGATCGTCCAGGGAATAACCACGAGATAGGACACTACAGTATAGACCAGGGCTTTGGGAAGCCAGCCCGTAACCTCGGCGCGCATCAGGAACAGCATCAACACGACAGCGATAGGAAACACTATCATCACGGGTTTGGCGAGTATCAAGATCCCCATAACAAGCGCGGCGGGAACGAAGCCCGCCGCACCACGACGTATAGATGCAACAAGTAGAAGTATCGACGCAAGGGTCAGAAAAAGAGCCAGAACTTCGACCATTGCTTCGGAAGAGCTTTTCGCAATCGGCAGGTACAGCGCGTAGAGCGCCGCAGCCGCAGCAGCCGTTAGCTTTCGCCCAGTGGCTCTGAATGCGATCAAGAACACAAGCCAGCACGTGACCGTATCTAAAAACGACTGAACAATCGCATAAGATGGGATGCCCGCGATCGAGTCCCCCAGTATGGTAAACACGATAGCGAGAAATGTGGGATATATTGGGTTGCCAAATGCCGTAGGAGTGGATCCATCGCCCAGCGTGAAGCCCTTGCCGTCAGCAATGTTATTGGCAATGTGGACGTACTCGCGCGCTTCGTACTCCAGCATTCCTTCCCCCACGTAGTACGATATTCCCAATCTGACGAGCAAGCACGTGGCCAAAACCGCAAAAAGCGCGGCCTTGGTTTCCGCAGCCCTCTCAAGAAACCTAATCAAGACTTCTTCTCCACCTCCGACTCATAAGCCGCAAGCCTTCTTTCCAGTTCGTCGATTCGCTGTGCTGACAGGCCTACCTCCTGTGTCAGCCGCCAGTTCTGGGCTGTGAGCCTAGACAACACCACGGTGAAATGAATAGCCAGCACAATACCTACCAACAGCGCAAGCACAAAGAGACCGTAGGCCGGGTGTTGTATGTTTAGTGCAGAGGCTACCCAGTAGACCAGTCTCCCCTCGGCCGCCACCAGTAGCATAACAAGTCCGGCTGCAAGCCAGAGGATTGAATATTCCTCGCGGAGCTTACGTCTGCGAACCAGATGAAAAATCAGAGCCATCATCAACAGACTGGCAACGCTACCTATTATGCGCTGGAGTGGTGTCAAACTTTTCCTCCGCAACTACTGCATCGCTATACAACACTCGCTTGCTGCCAGACATAACACTCACCAGGACAGCCATCAGGGATCTAACGAGAAAATATGCTGCGCGGAGCGGGGTGAACATGGACTTGCCGGCTACCCTTTCGCGCATCAGCACGGGTACTTCGCGAAATCGAAAGCCACTCCTCACCAATGAGATGATAGCTTCTATCTCAGGATAATCGTAGGAGCAATTCGCGGTCATGAACGCTATTGCCTCTTTGCCGTAGGCTCGGAAGCCTGAGGTGTTATCGGTTAGCTTCCGGCCTATCGCCCGCGACGTAAGCCAGCAAAGAAACCGCATAGCCAGCCCGCGCACACGCGAGACTCGGTAGTCGGTCTTCTGCAAAAAACGCGAACCCAGCACTACGTCGGCGTCACCGCACAGAATCGGATCGACTATTGCCGCTATCTGGTCCGGTCTGTGCTGTCCATCGGCGTCGAACTGGAAGGCGACGTCGTAACCGCGCCTGAGGGCATAGTGTAGGCCAGTTTGTACAGCCCCTCCGATGCCCAGATTCATCGGAAGGCTTATGAGCGCGCAGTTGTACTGACGAGCAATCTGGGCGGTGTGGTCGCGGGAGCCGTCGTCCACTACCACAATATCGACGTCAGGCCTCACGCTGCGGAGCTCGGCCAAAGTAGCAGGAAGGCTTTCTTCTTCATTGTAGGCCGGTATCACGGCCAGAATTCGCTTGCTGACGCCCAATCAATAGTCTCCGGCCTGGAGTGGGTACAGTTTCTTCATATACTATTATAAGGCAAGCCAAGCACTATTCGCAGGGCTAAGTTTGCGAACTTGGTCCACACTCGCGATAAAAATGCAGCTCCTCATCTCAAGATATGAGGAGCCGGGATATTATATTTTTCTTTGAATTTGCTGGGGATTCAGAGTTGAATCTCGGTACCACCAGCGGCCAACGACTTATCCGACGCCTCCAATAGCCTAACCATTCGAAGCCCGCTCTCGCCATCGCTGCGGGGCGTGGCGCCTGTTTCGACACACTCGAGGAAGTGCTTACACATCGCGCTGAGCGGCTCTTGCTCCTGGAGTCTGGGCATATGTATGTCGCCGTAGTGATATGAGCACAAGAACTCCCCAAACGTATCGTAATGTGGAGGCTGCTCTACGCCCTTGTCGTAAATCTGTATTTTCGCCAGGGGATCTAGATCATCGTAGACCAGCATTTGTTTACTACCGACAACACTCACCGTGCGCACTTTGCGGGGATCGACCCAACTCACGTGTATCACGGCGCTTGCGTTGTCGCCGCAGTTGAGCGTGACGAAGGCGACATCTTCGACCTTAGGATGCATAAGCTTCATTCCTACCGAACGTATGCTGCGCGGTTTCAGACCAGTCGCATATAGAATGACCGATAGGTCGTGCGGAGCCAGGTCCCAGACAACGTTGATGTCTCGCTGAAATATGCCCAGGTTCAGACGTGAACAGTGAACGTAAAGGATGTTACCAAGAACCCCACCCTCAATGAGTTCTTTCATCTTGTTGACACCGGCCGTATACTCGAAAGTATGATCGACCATCAAAGTTCTGCCGTTCTGCTTTGCCAGCGCAACTAATTCCTCCGCTTCGTCCACCCGAGCAGTCATTGGCTTCTCGATCAGAACGTGCTTACCGGCTTCCAGAGCTTTCTTGGCAAGCGGATAGTGAGCCGATACGTGCGTGCACACCGCAACCGCGTCAATCGAGTCATCCTGGATCACTTCGTCGTAGACAGTAGTCGTGTTGATCCTCGGATATAAGCGCTTAATATGCGCAAGCCGTTTCTCGTCCAGGTCACAGCATATTGCCATTTCGCACGACGGAATTTGGCTGAAGTTTCGGATAATATTTGGGCCCCAGTAGCCGGCACCCACCACAGCAATCTTTATACTCATTAGTCTCCCCTTAACATCAAACGAATAGTTGGTAGGGTGGTTAATGCAAATGCTATTATACTACCAAGCGATGGCACCCGCCATTGGCGCCCATCACAAAGTAAAACTTTAGTTTAGATAGACTGCCAATCCTACCCGAGTGGCGGATTTCCGAGAGACCGAACACCCTGCATTGCAGCCCTAATTCACAAAGCGGAATTTGATCAGCGTCCAGACCGCCGACAGACCATCTGCCCACGTGATCTTCTTGCCTTCTGCGGCAGTGCGTCCGACGTATGCGATGGGAACCTCGACGATCCGGATTCCGCGCTTTCTAATCTTGGCCGTGACTTCAGGACAGAACTCGAATCTGTCGCATCTGAGTGGAATGCTCTTGATAAGATCGGCCCGAAATGCCTTGTAACAAGTAGCTTCGTCGGAGATGCGTGCTGCGTATAATAAATTGGCGAGGAACGTCAAAAAATAGTTAGCGAGGCGGTTCTGAATGCGCATATTGCGTATGCTGCCCTTGAAGCGCGAACCGTAGACTACGTCGGCATCTCCTCGGACAATAGGAGCAATCAAATTCGGAAGCTGCGATGGGTCGTATTCGAGGTCGGCGTCCTGTATCACAACCACGTCGCCTCGAACGTGTTCCAGTGCCGCACGTATCGCCGCACCTTTTCCACTGTTGGTTGGCAGAGTAATGACTTCGAGGCTGTTGTCCACATTGTTAGCAGCTATCACTTGGGCAGTGTTATCAGTGGAACCGTCGTCCACCAGTATCACTTGTTTTGGCAAGTCTACAGCTCTCACTGCAGCGATCACCCGTGCAATGTGATCACCCTCGTTGTAGCACGGAACGATCACTGAAAGCCTCACGTCGCCTCCCCGTAAACTAGCTGTAATTCTATCAGCACGCCCCCCTACCTACTATTGCCTTAGTTATAGTTCGCAACATAATGCGAATATCCATTATAAGCGACTGATGTTCAAGATACCAGATGTCCATCCTCACGCTCTCATCGAACGTGACACGGCTGCGGCCGTGGATTTGCCACCACCCGGTGATTCCCGGCATTCCCTGAAGCCTGCGCCTGTGCCAGTCCTTGTACAGCTCCACCTCGTAAGGAAGATGCGGGCGCGGTCCGACCATGCTCATGTCGCCCCGCAATACGTTTATGAGCTGTGGCAGTTCATCCAGACTTGTTCGACGAAGGAACTTACCGACGAATGTAATACGATCGTCGCAAGCCATCTTGTAGAACTTCTTTTTAGTCTGGTATCTCGCGAGTTCGGCCTCGTTACCTTCAATGAAGAGCTTAATATACTCGCGATGCGCGGTATCGTCGCAGTCGACTCGCATACTGCGGAACTTGTAGAACGTGAACTCCCTGCCGTCTTTGCCAACACGTATCTGTTTGAACAACACCGGGCCTGGACTGGTGAGCTTGATCAAAACGGCAATCACCAGCGAAAGTGGAGCAGCTATCACCAGTCCGATTGTAGCAGCGATGACATCGAGTACGCGCTTCGACTTGTATTGGCGGATAGGTCTGACTTCGCAGATTTGACCTTGCTTTTCGTCTTCTGGAGCATTGCGCAACGTGGCCATTGCTCTCTACCTCTTCGAACTTATCCGCTCTACGAAAGACTGCTTCATTTAACCTCCGACGACCTCTCGCACCGCCTGTGCGGCTTCTGCTAACTGCACATCCGTAAGCTCCGGGAACATCGGAATCGAGATGATCTCTTTAGCATACTTCTCCGCCACCGGATGATCCCCCTCGCGTCCGCCCAAGAAGCTATATGCAGGCTGCAGATGCAATGGAATCGGATAGTGTATTGCACAGCCACAACCTTTCTCCTTGAGCTTGGCCATAACCTCGTCCCTGTTGGCAACGCGAATCACGTAGACGTAGTACGAGTGCCGCGCATAGGACTTCTCTTGGGGCAGAACAAGTCCCGAAACATCGCCAAGCAGCTCCTTGTATGTAGCGGCGTGGGATCGGCGAGCATCTATCCACTTGTCGATATACTTCATCTTAACTCGCAGTACCGCCGCCTGAATGCCGTCGAGGCGGGAGTTGTAACCGATGATGGCATGCTCGTACCATGTCGTACGCCCGTTATCCCGTAAGAGCTTGAGAGCCTCTGCGGTCTCATCGTTGTTGGTAAGCACTATTCCGGCATCACCATAAGCACCCAACGACTTGCTGGGATAGAAGCTAAAGCCAGCGGCATCTCCGATGCTGCCGACCTGTCGGCCTTTATAGTGTGTGCCGTGTGCCTGCGCGCAGTCTTCGATGACTTTCAAGTTGCTTTCACGGGCGATGTTAATTATTTCATCCATATCGGCGGGATGTCCATAGAGATGCACAGGAATAATGGCCTTCGTTCTGGACGTAATAGCTGCCTGAACCTTCGCCGGATCAATGCAGTAGGTCTCCGGATCCACATCCACAAACACCGGCGTCGCTCCGGCGTGCGATACAGCAGCGGCTGTCGCAATAAACGTGTTGGCAGGGACAATAACCTCGTCTCCTTGGCCAATTCCCAGAGCCTTCAGAGCGAGGAAAAGAGCTTCCGTGCCATTGGCAACTCCTATGCCGTGCTTCGCGCCGCAGTAAGCCGCAAACTCCGATTCGAACGCCTTCATCTCGTCGCTTAGTATGAAGGCGGTGTTCTCACAGATATTCTTGATTGCCGCATCAATCTCCGCAGCAATCGACTTATGTTGTGACTTCAAATCGATCAATGGAACCATCGGTTACCCCTTGTTTCGGCCAGGAAGTTCACCGTGAAGCAGCACGTGTGCGTAGGGCTTGTCGGTGATCCCGGACTGGCATTTTAGATCGTGAATAGTGCAGATGACGCGGCCAGGATTCCCTACCACGACGGAACCGGGAGGTATATCCTTGGTCACTACCGCACCTGAGCCTATCACCGAATGAGCGCCAATGCGCACAAACGGCAGAAGCGTCACGTTGACGCCTATCTCAACACCTTCTTCGATGTGAGGGCCTTTCATACATTCTTGCGAGTGCTTGCAGCCCGGGTGAATATCGTTAGCAATGGTCACACCCGGAGCCATAAAAGCATTATCCTCTATTACGGTGAACTGCGCCACGTAGCAGTTGCAGTGGATCTTGACATTGTTGCCGATCTTGCAACCGTAGTCTATGGTTGTGCAATTCCAAACGTTGAAATTGTCTCCGATCTCGTTTTCCTCGCGGATCGTGACATTGTGGCCAGTGGCTAGACCTGAACCAATCGTTGTGCCGCCGTAGATTACAGTACCTGTCCGAATACAGGCATTGTCACCAATGCGAAGTATGCGATTAGTAATGTTTCGTCCAGTCTGGTATCCAAGATGCACACCGGGGTCTATCTTTACGTTGGCTCCTAACAGCACGTCGGTGCCTAATCCTCCGTCTTCTCCTATAAAGATCAACTTTGCGCCTCCTATTTTCTTAGTGCCGTACGCATATAGCTATCCCACGCCGCTGCGATGGAATCGTCTATCCTAACTCGCGGACGAAATCCGAATGACCTTTC
>Ga0068707_1000014_pt1 | contig 75392 bp, 74 predicted proteins | sample YNPNPMetaG_FD_66600 | JGI IMG/M metagenome (GOLD analysis project Ga0068707, IMG submission 66600) | Anoxygenic and chlorotrophic microbial mat microbial communities from Yellowstone National Park, USA - YNP NP MetaG | ecosystem: Environmental > Aquatic > Thermal springs > Hot (42-90C) >... | reverse complement strand
GGCTGAGAGGCTGCGCTGATAATCTGCCAGTGAAAAAGAATTGACCAGTAATGTCCCATTCAGATAGCTGAAAGCTCCTGACCCTGCCCCAATGTAATCGCTTCTATCCACAATATACTCATCAATCAGGTGTCCTCTTTTGCGGGTGAAATTCCATGGGGTGGTGAGTTGATAATCCGACGGCATGGAATCCAGAATAACCCGATACAGATGTGCTTCGCGCCGATGATCCACGCGCCCAATCACCTGTTGAATAGCCCGAGCCACGGATGGCGAGGTCATCAACGGGTAAAAGGTAATCTGATCGGCACCGCTTGCAAGCGCCATTTCAATATCCCGGCGCAAAGAGGCTTCACTTTGTTCAGGGTAGTTAAATATCAGATCAATGTTTAGGGTAGAATACCGCCCTGTGACCGATTGCAACTGGCGCATGATCTGTTCGCCGCCACCAAAGCGTTCCAATCGTGCCAGTTGATGCAGAACGCGGTCATCAAAGGTCTGCACACCTACCGACATGCGTTGGACACGACCACCCAAGGCATCGGCAACTTCAGGTGTCATGTGATTGGGATTAGCTTCACACGACACCTCACGGATGCCGAAAAGCTGCTGTGCCAGATCAACCAGCCGATTCAACTCTTGGACAAATAGTGTAGGGGTTCCACCACCAATGTACATTGAGCGGAAGGAATAACCCAGTTCCGCGATCATGCATAGTTCTTGTTGTAGCGCCTCGAAATATGGGCGCGCCATACCCTGCTCCAATCGTACCCGGTGGAATGAACAGTACGGGCACAGCACTTCACAAAACGGGATGTGAACATAAAGAAGATAATCCCGCCCGGGAATCGGGCGGGGAAAAGCAATATCTTTCACCTGTTCAAGTACCAGATTCTTGGAGAGAATGTTGCGCAGCGTAGCAGTCAGAATAGTTTCCGTAATCATGCCGGGTCAGGCTCGTTTTGGTCTGCGCTTTCGGTAAAGTCTCGCAGTAACTTTTTTCATCCGCATTATAGCACAGACGACTTTCGTCAACTATACACCGTTGAACTATGAACTATACACCGTTGAACGGTATAGTATTTTGCTATCCCTTTAGCGTAACAGCTCTTCCAGGATTCGTCTTGTCAATGCCGGGTCAGCTTTGCCGCCCATCTTGCGCATCACCTGCCCGACAAACCAGCCGATTAGTGTTACTTTGCCGCCTTTATAGTTTTGCACTTCTTTTGGGTTTTCAGCCAGCACTTCCTCGCAAACACGGCGGATGGCGCTGTCATCGCTCACCTTTGCCAGACCTTCTTCAGCAACGATCACAGATGGGGCTTTGCCGCTGCTATCCGACTTTTCCAGCAGGCTCTTGGCGGTAGAAGTGTTAATCGTGCCGCCATCGAGTAATTTGAGAATTTCTGCCAGATGCTCCGGGGTCAGTTTAAGCTCCGCAGCGGTACGATTGCTCTCATTAAGGATACGCAACACATCATTCATCATCCAGTTTGAGACGCGCTTGGGATCACCGCCATAGGCTTTGACCGTCGCCTCAAAATAATCTGAAAGACTACGCTCGCCAGTGAGCAGGTCGGCATCATAATCGGGTAACCCGTACTGCTCAATGAAACGCTGACGGCGTTCCAACGGCAATTCGGGTAGACTTTCTAGAATTTCATTTTTCCAGGCATTGTCAACGTACAGCGTCAGCAAATCTGGCTCGCGGAAATAGCGGTAATCGGCTTCGGTCTCTTTAGAACGCATCTTGCGCAGTTTCCCACTATCTTCTTCCCATTCCAGGGTCCAGGTTTCGATCAGATGCCCGGCTTCCACCTCACGAATCTGACGCTCAATCTCTTTGGCAATGGCGTCCCGCACAGCGTCAATCGAGTTGACATTTTTAATTTCCGTCTTGGGGTTGAGATAACTGGCACCTTTAGGTCGGATGGAGACATTGGCATCACAACGCAAATGCGCCTTTTCCATATCCGCCTCTGAAACACCCAGCCAGCGCAGAAGCTGGCGCAGGCGAATCAAGTATTGTGCGGCTTCGTCAGCAGAACGCAAATCCGGCGCGGTGACCATCTCCACCAGCGGTACACCGCAACGGTTGAAATCAATCAGCCGCCGCCCGTGCTCATTCTTCGTTTTACCAGCATCTTCTTCAATATGAAGTTTATGGATGCGCACCCGTCTTCGGCTGCCATCCGGCAGCGGCAGGTCAAGATACCCTCCGCGCGCCAGCGGCTTATCATATTGCGAAATCTGATACCCTTTGGGCAAATCGGGATAAAAATAGTTCTTGCGGTCAAAACAGGATTCGGGTTGGATCTCGGCATGCATGGCTGCCGCCAGCAGCACTGCCTTCTCAACCACGACACGGTTCAATACCGGCAAAACCCCCGGAAGCCCGCTGCACACCGGACAGATGTTGCTGTTGGGTGGATCAAACCAAGAATCGGCTTTGCAAGAACAGAAAATTTTGGTCGTGGTATTGAGCTGGATATGCGTCTCCAGTCCGATGACGGCTTCATATTCGGTCATAGAATGCCTCACAAAAGTTCAAAGTCCTCTATCGCTGCAATACCATGGGTTTGACCTGCCGCCAGCTTTCACCCTCACTTGCCTTTTCATAGGAGCGAGCAATGCGGAGTAGCAATGCTTCCTGATAATCGGCAGCCAGAAATTGAATGCCAATCGGCAGTCCATCGGCGGCAATGCCTCCCGGCACAGAAATTCCCGGCACGCCGGCATGATTCGCCGGCACGGTGAGCTGATCAGCATACTGCATCAGCACCGAATCACCATATACCGCGCCGAACGGGAAGGCAGTTGTAGGTGTCGTCGGGGTAAGCAAAGCATGAAGACGGTATTTACCGTTTGGATCAAACACCCGATCAAAATCCCGCCGGATCAGCGTACGAACACGCAACGCCCGCTGATAATACTGCTCCGAATACTGCGCTGCGCTGACGTACATCCCCATTAAAATACGCAGCTTTGGTTGTAATCCGAAACCTTCCGCGCGGCTTTTTCGATACATTTCATTCAAATCGCGCACGGGTTCAACCGTGCGATGACCATACTTGACGCCATCATAGCGGTGCAAATTGGATGCAGCCTCAACACGGCTGATGACAAAATATGCCGGAATGCCATAGCGCGTATTCGGCATAGGAACATCTTCAATAATCTCGGCACCCATCTGCGCCAACAGGTCGGCGGCGCGGCGCACCGCAGCTTCAAATTCCTGCGGCACTGCCTGCTGGACATATTCGCCGAGCTCATCCGGATAGGTGACTTTGAAATAATCCGGCGATAACCCGATCCGCAACCCCCTGACGCCAGTTTCTAACTGCGCCAGATAATCTTCCACCGGCACGCTGGCAGCAGTGGAATCATGTGCATCCGGCCCGGCAATGACTTGAAGCATCATTGCGGCATCGGTTACATTGCGCGCAATTGGACCCGGGCAATCCAGCGAAGAACCAAAGGCAATCAATCCATAGCGAGAGACGCGTCCATAAGTCGGCTTGAGACCCACCACGCCGCAGAAGGCTGCCGGCTGGCGAATCGAGCCGGCGGTATCTGTGCCAAGTGAAAGCGCCGCCTCGCCTGCTGCCACCGAAGCCACGCTTCCCCCCGAAGAGCCGCCCGGCACACACTGCGGGTTCCAAGGATTGCGCGGGCAGGGTTGAAAAGCAGAGGACTCATTGGAAGAGCCATAGGTAAATTCATCCAGATTCACTTTTCCCAGCATCAGCGCGCCTTCAGCTTCCATACGCGCTACAGGTGTAGCAGTATAAGGCGCAACGAAATTCGCTAGAATGCGGGAAGCCGCAGTCGTGCGAGTGCCCTGAACACAGAAAATATCCTTGACGGTGAAAGGTACACCCGCCAGTCTGCCAGGATCTTCACCGTCTGCCAGTTTTTGATCCACCGACATCGCCTGAGCGCGAGCGCGGTCATCAGTTACTGTGATAAATGCATGTACTGTCTGCTTATCTTCATCACTGATTTCACCAGGTTCGGTACTACCCGGTCTGCCGTCAACAGTCTCAATGCGCGCCAGACAGGAAGCCAGAATTTCTGTAGCCGAGATTTTGCGTTGACGCAGCAAGCGCGTCAATTCGTATGCGGGAAGGTCACACAATTCCATTGTCGTTTATTCTAGTGTGGTATGAGGAATATCGGGAACGATCAGATAGCCATTCTCCATCTGGGGCGCCTGAGCAAGGATATCCTGCGGGCGCTCAAAAGGCTGCCAGTCATCACCGCGCAGCGCCGGGCTGATCTGAGGCGTATAAGGAACGCCATGCCATGTCGCCGGAACATCCTCATCCAATGGGATCGCTTCCAGTTCACGTATGGCTTTGAGCTGGTTATTCAATTCACGCAGCAGATACTCCGCCTGCTCATCGGTCAGCTCCAGCGCGGCCAGTTGCACCAGATGATCAAAGGTGGAACGATCAATGAATTCACTCATTTTGCATTCCTCTGGGTTGCAAAATTATCTCACTCCTGCCCGCCCATCATACCACAAAAACGGATGGAACATATTTCATTAAGCTAAACAGAATAGTTGGATACCGGCGGATTACGGAGTTATAGAAGCCTGAGCAGTAGCAGTCTCGGCATTCGCGGTTCCTATTGCAGACTGGGTAGCCGTCTGGGCTGCGGCAGTTCCGGCGCTTTCGGTTTGTATTACAGATTGGGTAGCGGTTTGGGCTGCGGCAGTCCCGGCATTTGCTGTCTGTATCACAGACTGGGTTGCAGTTCGAGCTGTAGCCGTCCCGGTTAAATTAGCCGTTGGGGTGCGCGTCAGAGTTACGGTATTCGTCGCCGTCGGGGTGTTAGTGATGGTGGGGGTGTTTGTTGACGTAGGGGTCATGGTTGCAGTTGGAGTAAACGTGGGCAGGCGGAAGGAAGTCCAGGTAGGCGGAAAGGTCATCGTCGGACGCGGGGTATCGGTGGGAAGGGGCGTTCCCCCCGGCGTATGAGTCCAGGTGGGCGGCAAACGGATCGGCGTGGCAGTAGAAGTCGGAATCTCAATGGTAGGTGGCAGTGTGGGCGGTGGGAAAGGATTAATAAAAACATTGGGATTGACGAAAACCGTCGCAAAACAGGCGCACGTGCTGCAGGTCAGAAGCAAAACCAGCGCTGTCAACACATCCCACAAAGCAATCTTTTTCATCGGTTGCCTCCCCATCAAAAATCGGGCTGCAACATTCCCTGTTGTTCAGTATATTAGGAAACAGCAGTCTGTCAAGCGAGGAGAAACTTCCGTTTGACAATGCCCTTGTTGATTGTACAGCTCGTGCAAGCTGGTTTGCAAAAACGGGCTGACCTGTAACCAAGAGCAAGTGAAAAGTGTAATGAAGGGTGTGTTATTGGAAAAAAGCAGAGGATTTTTTACAACAGCTAGATCTGGAAATTCCCGACAGACGCATTGGCAACCAGAAAAATTGGATGGCGATAGAATTTTTGCTGACATTGAGGATGGGGATCTCAACATTCCATCCTGCTACATGAGCGAAGAGGAGGGCAGGTGTTTGGCACAGTATACTATGCAGCAGATAACCCCTGACCGAAACAGCAATGGCATGCAAAGAGCAGAGCATTCTTCCCAATGCTCAAATCTCGCCGATTGCCTGCCGCACCTGACGGGCAAGCTCCCCAAATTCAGGTGTGTAGCGTATCTCTTCTGCACGTGGACGGGGCAACCCCACTTGTAAATCCAGGCTGATGCGACCGGGGCGGGGCGTGAGTACCAGTACACGGTCGGAAAGCAGCAATGCCTCGGAAATGGAATGTGTCACCATCAATACCGTCTTGCGCCGCGCCTGCCAGAGGCGCAACAATTCATCCCCCATACGCTCACGCGTCAGGGCATCCAGCGATCCGAACGGTTCATCAAGTAGCAGCAGATCGGGATCCTGGATGAGAGCGCGGGCAATCGCCACGCGCTGCGCCATCCCTCCCGAAAGCTCGGTGGGCCAGGCATTCTCAAATCCTTGCAGCCCGATCAGCTCGATCCATTCAAGCGCACGTGTGCGCGCCTGATCATCCGGTATGTTTTTTAATTCGAGGGGCAGGGTAATATTTTGAAGCACCGAGCGCCAGGGCATCAGATTGGCTTGCTGAAATACCAGACCAATGCGCGGCTTTTCTCCATAACCATTGCGGGCAAAATGCACCTCCCCGCTGGTTGGTCGCAGCAAACCCGCCAGCACACGCAACAGAGTACTTTTCCCGCTCCCCGAAGGGCCCAGAACACAGACAAACTCTTGTTCGTTTAAGTCAAAACTGACCCCTTGCAAAGCGGTCAGACCGCCTCCCTCCGCCGGGAAGGTAACCGTCAGGTCACGTACCTGTAATACCGGATGTACCGACATATTGGTTTACTCCTCTGGCAAGAATTCATTCGTATAAGCCTGGCTTACATCCAGCGATTGTCTGAGTAAGTTCATCTCCAGCAAAATGTCATGCATATTCTTCCAGCTCTGGGCATCACTAACACCCTTCTTTTCAACGTCCCACAGTTCAATTGAAGAATTCAATACCTGTTTTTGGACCGCCTGATCTGTCTGCGCCAGATTTTCTACATATTTTTTGCTGATTTCAAAAGCCGCCTCGGGATTCACAGCCGCCTCGACAATACCTTTCCAGGTTGCACGCACCATCCGCCTGATTAACTCAGGATTCTCCCGGATAGTTTTTTCATTGGTAATTATCCCATTAGAAACCAACGGGAGATAATCGGCCGTTAGAATGACATCCACAGGATAACCTTTGGCACTGAGCTGATTGGGTTCGTTGGCAACATAGACCACCACAGCATCTTCACGCCCGGCGATCAGCGACTCCACTTGAGTGAAGCCGATCGAATCAAGTATCACATCGCTTTCCTTAAGCCCACCTGCTTCCAATAGGGCAATCAAACCAATGTAGCTGGCGCCATACAGACCGGGCAACCCAATACGTTTGCCGCGCAAATCAGAAGGCTGACGAATATTTTTTTCCTTAATGGCAGCTACTCCAACCGGGTATTTCTGATACCAGGTCAACACATACACAATCGGCAACCCCTGACTGCGCCCCAAAAGTACCTGCTCGCCTGATACAGTGGCAAATTGCAATTCATTTGCTCCCACCAGTGCTACCGCGTCGGTTTCAAAGCTATAATCAATGTCCAGCTCAATACCTTCCCGCTGATAATAGCCTTTTTCTATCGCCACGTACAGCGGTGCGAATTGAACATTTGGGATATATCCCACTGGGAAACGAACTTTCACCGTCTGCGGTGTCACAGTCGGCGCAGATGCGGCAGGCTGACAGCCGGCAAAAAGAAATACGAACGACAAAAGGAACATAAACAAACGCTTCATAGGTTCTCCGTTTCTGAAATTGCAACGCGTAACATTTCAGGCTGGCGTTGCCAAGCGAGCGTTCGCCGCTCCACCCACAACACCAATCCATACAATGACAGAGCCATCCCGATCAGGGTAAAAATCGCTACAAAGACCAATGCAGTATCATACTGACCTCGTCCAACGTTAATGAGAAAACCAAGCCCACGATCAGCGCCCACAAACTCACCCACCACCGCGCCAATCACAGAGAGAGTCGCCCCGATGCGCAGACCACCCAGAAAAACTGGCAAAGCAGCCGGTACTTCCAGAAATCGCAACATCTGAGGGGGCCTGGCATGCAACGAACGCATTAGATCGCGCAGGTTTTCCGGCACAGCACGCAACCCTACAACGGTATTTATCAGCACCGGGAAAAAGACAATCAAAGCACAGATGAGAATCTTGGAAAACATTCCCGGACCAAACCAGATCACCAGCAAGGGAGCAACTGCCACCACCGGAACCGCCTGACTGGCAACCAGATAGGGCGCAATCAGTTGCTCCAGTGCACGAAACCGTGCCAGAAAATAACCCAACACCGTCGCCAGAAAACTGCCCGCCAGCAACCCAATCAGCACCTCAAAAAGAGTCACCGCAGTATGCCTCGCCAGACTACCATCCTGTAATGCCCGCCAGAAACGCTCTACAACCATGAGCGGGGGCGGTAAAATAAAAGAGGGAAATTTTGCCTGTATAACCAGCAGTTGCCAAAGCAAGAGGGTTACTGCGATCGAAAATGGCAACAACAAGCGGCTAAACTGTCGGACAAAACGACGCGCTTTCACAAAATTCATTCGATTTTCCTCGATGTGTCGGGAAAACAAAAACCCCGACAGACAATTATTAGCTTCGGGGCTCAGGACGCGGCTATACTAAAAGCAGTAAGCACGATTTTCTCCTTCTTCCATCCGGACTTTACCGTCGACCCCGGAATTTCACCGGGTCGTGCGCTCGAAGCGCTCGTGGGTTTTTACCACCGATCGGGAATTGGAAGTTATTCTTCCGCACCCTGCCCCGAAGGAGCATATTTAACTTTCAAGCATGAGTATAGCCCCTGCAAAAGCGTCTGTCAAGGATAAAGGATAACCTTTGCCGGGTGATCTTTGTCGCAATTTTCAACTTCTACCTAACAGGATTGCGTCGAATGCCAGATCTGCTGCCAGAGCGTCTTACGATCCCATTTCAAGAAGATCAATAAATCACCCAAGGTGATCCGCTTACGAATCAAAGGCGCATTTAAGAATGCAAATCTGACTGTTGCCTCATCTGCTGGGGGGGCAAGTTGTGCAAATTTGCATGGTCCACCAACAGCAGCAAAAATGCGCTTTAGATAATCGGGGGAACGAGTTCTGGAGGCTAATTCCGGCTTAATGGTCGGCCAGTTCTTCAAAAATGCTTCAAATTTATTACGCCGATCACGCCACTTCTCTAATTTCACGTGATAATCTGACCAGCATTCCTGGCCCGCCTTATCAGAGGGGTCAATAGCGTGAAATGTACTGAAAACCATCTGCCGCATCATATCCTGGGGTGGAAAGCAATCATCCAACTTCACCGAATCGGGCTCAAAACACTCCAGAAACTGCTGATATGCCGCCGCACCGAGGATGGTGGTCAACGCCACCTGCGTACCATGCAGAGCGAATGGACGTCCTGCCAGCTCGCTTTGCAAGTCCAGCACATGCGACATGACATGCTCATACCCCGAAAGCGGCGTGGTGTCATGGCAGAGCGACATCACCAACCCACCCAGAGAAATCAATTTTGCCAAAAGCGCCATCGCTTCTAAAGAACCTTGATGGATGGCTTCTGCCTGTTCAAGCAACAATTCGTCCAGCGAACCCATCAGCAACTCTGGCAGTAGGCTGTAATGATCAATAAAACCAAGTTGATCTGCCAGATACCAATCTGCCAGCGCGACAAAGGCAGCCAGTAAATCCCCAACGCCAGATACTGTCATATCCCTAGGTGCATCACGCAGTGTTTCAAGATCACAAACCAGCGCATCCGGATAACGCGATGGAAGGGTTCGCTTCACACCTCCGATAAATACGGGTGCCATATTTGAGGTATAGGCACTGACGCTATTGGCAGTCTGGTAAACAATAAATCGAACAGGGCGTTGTATTTCCTGCTCATACAGGTAACAGGCATGTTTGGTGATGTCGGTCACTACCCCAGACCCGATGGAAACAACGGCTTTCTCAGGAGACAGCCGCGCTTTGACCGCCTCAATATGCGGCATGTCGGTATGTACCTGACCAGTTGCATCTGCTTCCAACACAAACGTTTCTACTTCCCAGCCCGCTTGACGCAAGACGCGAATGATCAACGGTTTCAGGCTGTCATCGTCACGCCGCATTGGCGTGGCATCCATGACAGCCAGAATAGGCATAGAAAAACGCACCCCGGCAGTGCGAAGGATTTCAGGCAAGCGAAAAATTGCCCCCGGTTCAAAAATCATCTGACGCAACGGTATGACGTCTTCTTTGGGAAAACCAGGTAACTGACGAATTTTCTCCCAAAATACATCATTCTCGGCAGGGTCGTAGGGCAATCGACTCATCGAACACCTCCAATTCATTGTTTCAAAAAGGCTCTTCTTCTAACTTCAACAGATAATCAGCCACATCGCCCAGATGGTTGAAAACATAGGTGGGCTGGTAAGGCGATGTTTCCAAATCTTCCAACTTTGTCTCACCACTCAGAACCAACACGGTTGTGATGCCGGCAGTCTTTCCTAGAGCAATATCCGTATATAGGCGGTCACCGATCATAGCTAACCGGTTCAGGGGCAAATGAAGCTTGCCAGCCAGTTCCTCAATAATGTAACGGTTTGGTTTTCCAATGACAACATCCGGCTCGCGGTTGGTTGAGGCTTTGACAAAAGCAATCATTGCACCAATATCCGGCATAAAACCCGTTTCGGTCGGGCAATTATAGTCCGGATGGGTGGCAATATAGGGCACGCCGGCACGAACGTAATCGCACAATGTCCACAATTTTTGATAGGTCAGTGTTGTATCAAAGCCCAACACCACCACATCAGCATTGTGCTGCACAAGGGTTAACCCTTGCTGGCGAAATTCATCTTCCAGAGCTGGCGTACCAACCAGATACAAACGAGCATCAGGGTATTCACGCTTTAGATACAAGGCAGTGGCTTCGCCAGATGTAAACACCTGCTCGGCATTGATCGGCAACCCAAGTGCTGTTATCTTTTCGGCATACATGCGGCTATGTTTCGAGGAATTATTGGTAAGAAAAAGAAACTCTTTCCCCTGTTGTTTCAGCACCTCAACAAACTTGAGAGCACCGTCTATCAGACGGTCGCCTAGATAAAACGTGCCATCCATGTCCAGCAAAAAACAGGTTACAGAAGCAAGCGCATCAGTCATGAGGACACCCTAGCCGCCTGTTCAAAGACCGGCAACAAAGCGAAATATGCAGCTCGATAAATCTGGTAATACTCATTGTATTGAGCATGGGTTAGCGGATTGGGTTCACGGGTTTCAACCACTTTAACCGTCATCTCAACCGCTTCGTTCAAACTAGCCGTTAATCCTGCTCCATGCAAAGCCAGCAACGCCGCTCCTAAAGCGGTTGTTTCTACTGTATTCAACAGACTGACCGGCAGACCGGTGACATCTGCCTTGATCTGGCGCCAGAGAGTGCTCCGCGCCCCGCCACCCACAGCGCGAATTTCGTTCAAGATCAGTCCAATCTCCTGCATCCGATCAGTAATATCTCGCAACGCATATGCCGAAGCTTCCAAAATAGCGCGTACAAAGTGAGCGCGGCGGTGGGTCAGCGTGAACCCCAAAAAAGTGCCGCGTGCATGGGCATTCCAGGTTGGTGTTACTGCTCCCATCAGACAGGGCAATAAAAGCAGTCCCTCGCTCCCGGCTGGCACCGAGGCAGCCGTCTCATTAAGCAAATCATAAGCATCCAGCCCCGATTCAGCCGCCTGTTTCACCTCCTCCATACCAAAGTGATCCCGAAACCAGCGGTAATTTCCGCCGGAGACAAAACCCGGATTTTCCAATAGCCAGAAATCCGGATGGGCGTGGCAATGTGTTTCTACCAAACCACTCTTATCGAAGAAGGGTTCAGCCGAAGCGGCACAAACCGGTTCAGCCGTACCGGCAATATCGCAGACCATACCAGAATGAATCACCCCGGCACCGAGTGAAGCGGCATGTTCATCCCCACACCCCAGCACAACCCGGGTTTTGGGCGATAATCCCATTCTTTCTGCCAGCACAGGTCGTAACGTTCCTAACACATGATTGGCAGGATAAATTGGCGGTAGACAATCTTTCGGTACTTGAAACAGCTCACACAGTTCCGAAGACCATTCACGCCTGCGGATGTCCATCAAGAGCATTGAAGAGGCATTGGAGTAATCTACACCCAACTCACCGGTCAACCAGAAAGCAATATAACTGCCGGGCATTAGAAAATACCGCGCCTGCTCAAACACTTGCGGCTGATTTTCGGCCAGCCAGCGAATTTTCGGGGCAACATGATAAGCATCCAGATTCAAGCCGGTGATGTCAAAAATGCGGCGCGAGTCACCCATCCTAGCAATCGCTTCTGTTTCCCGCACAGCGCGGCGGTCCATCCAGATAATCGCCGGGTGTAGAGGCTTACCAGAAGCATCTACAGTAACGAAGCCATCCACCTGTGCATCCAGTCCAATAGAAACAATGGCATCCTTGTCAACACCACAATGCTTTAAAAGCGCATTCACGGCCTGGATGACCGCTGTTTCCCAGTAACGGGCATCCTGCTCCGCCCATGCCGGATAAGGGTAATCAATCGGGTAGGAACTGCCTGCCTCGCCCAGAAGCTCACCCCTGTCAGACAGCAAGATTGCCTTAACGGCCTGTGAACCAATATCACATCCAATTACATAACCCATTCTTTAACTTTTCCTGATGTGTTGTAATCAGCTTGAAAGATACTGACCGAGTTCGGACTCCTCCGTTTTGGAAAGCCACTCATACACTGCCTGCACATTCTCAGTGAATGTGCCGCCGGGCACGAATTTGGCCTCGAAAAATGCTCCGCCAATCGTAAACCCCCAGGCACCCGCCTCCCAGATTTCAGCAATACGCTGATAAGAAGCCACGCTGCCTGCTGAAACAATTGGCACATGCGTCGCTTTGACCACTTCTTTCAACAACTGGCGCGCATCACCCACATAGCGATAAGCCAGCAAGTCCATCCCCTGCACTCCCTGTGATTCCAGGTAGCGAGCATGGGCAACAATTTCCTCGATCGTCCCGTCCAGAATAGACGGATGACCGTACACATGACCCGGAAACGGGTAGTAGTGAATGGGTTTGTCTTTCAAATAAGCATGAATGGTCTCGAAGTACACCGTACCCATGAGAATATCAAAACCAGCTTCCACTGCCAGCCTAGCTCCCCTTAGCCCTTCCTCCTCTGAGAGGCTGACCACTTCCAGGAAAGTTACCTTACCGGCATCTTTCATGAAGCGAACCAAGCGCTTCATTTCTTCCGGAGGCAGTCCAACATCCTTAAAGCCCCAGTGCCTAATAGGAATATCCTTGGTCTGTTCAAACAATTGATACGCATTTTTGACCGTGGTGTCATGATGGGTGAGCATCACAATCAATTCTGGTTTCATTTCAACGCTCCTTGTTTTAACCTTTGACAGCCCCAAAAGACAACCCGCGCACAAGCTGGCGTTGCAGGGCAAAGATCAGGATTGCCACCGGCAGCGATGCCGTGGTCGCCAGAGCGCATACTTCACCCCACAGTGTGCCATGCGGGCGAATCAGAGACGGGATTTGTGATGCAACAGGACGGGTAGCATCGCTGGTCAGAATCAAACCATAAAGGAACTCGTTCCATGAAAAGATGATCGAGAAAAGCGCCACTGCGACAATGCCTGATTTGACTAGAGGTAAAATGGCGTAAAAAAATGTCTCGGCGCGCGAATAGCCATCGGTCATGGCTGCAGCATCTATTTCCTTTGGAACATCGTCAAAGAAGCTACGCATCAGCCAGATGACGAAAGGCAATGTGAATGTGCAGTGCGCAAGAATCGGCGCGCCATAGGTGCCGAGCAGTTTGATTCGTGCAAAGATAACATATAACGGCAGCGCCAATACCACTGCAGGTGCCATCCGGAAGGTCAAAATCATATAAAACCAGCTCTCTTTACCCGGTATGGGAAAGCGCGAAAAAGCATAGGCGGTTGGTACGCCAATCACAACGCACAAGGTCACCGCTGAAACCGCCACGATTAACGAGTTAATAATCAAACGCCAATATCCTTTGACAAAAAGAACCTCAATGAAGTTGTTTAGTGTCGGTGTCCAAATCCAGACAATATTGGGACTCATAATTTCTGCCCGGGTTTTAAATCCCAGACTAAACACCCACAACCACGGAAAAAGAAAAATCACCACCAGCAGCCCTGTCAGCAGATAAGAAATCCAGGTTAACAAGCGCCGGGAATGAGCAGAGGCTTGCTTGCGGGCAGCCGAAGTAATATTTAAGTTGTTTGCCATTTGATCGCTCCTTTCTCGGTTCAAGCGGTTTGCCACTTTTGCAGCGCTTTATACAAATATTCCACCAGGATCGAGATAAAGACAAAAATCACCATGATCAACGCCGAGCCATATCCCAGATCCCAGTAACGGAAGGTGTGACGATAAGCATACACTGCCACCGCTTCGGTCGCCGTGCCCGGTCCGCCGCGGGTCATAACCCAGATAATATCGAAAATGCGGAATGCGTCAATCACCCGGATCAGAATAGCAACCACAAAATACTGCCAGAGCAACGGCATGGTCACCCGAAAGAATGTCTGAATACGACTGGCACCATCCACCTGAGCAGCTTCATATGGCTCTTTAGGCAGCGCCAGCAACCCGGCAGTCAGGATAACCGCCACAAAAGGTGTCCATTGATAGGTATCTACAGCAATAATTGCCAGCAAAGCTGTATCACTATTACCCAACACCGCGCCCTGCACAAGCCCCAGCCGGTTCAGCAGCTGACCAATAACGCCAAAATCCGGGTTAAGCGTCAAAACCCCAATTAAGCCAATCACCACCGGTGTTAACAGGGTGGGTAAAAGCATGATCGGTATCAAGATGCGCGCTCGCCGAACTGCGCCAGCAATTAGCAGCGCCATCCCCAAACCCAACAGACCCTGTAAAATAATTGCCGGTACCATGTACAGAAAAGTCACCTTAAAGCTGTTGTAGAAATCTTGATCAAATACCAACCGCCGATAATTCTCAACGCCAATGTACTGTCCAGTGGCAGTTGAGGTGGTGAAACTCAACGATCGGAAGCTGTAGGTCAGTGCGGTAATAAAAGGGATCAGGATAATCCCTAGGAATAGAATCGCCGATGGAAGAACCCACCACCAGATATAACGTCTGCTTCTCATACGCTTTGCTCCTTTTCTCCCAAACCAATTAAGCGATCACTCCATTCAAAATAGTCGCTGCTCGGTATGTATGTCAAAGAAATGACAGTCATCTAGACTGAATTTCAAGCCCACACGCTCACCGCGCGCCGGCGCCATTTGCGTACTGAGTTTGGCACGCAGCTCATGCGCATTGATAACCACAGTGATGATAGAGGTCTCGCCCAAAACTTGAACATTTTTGACCTCACCTTTGAACAAGGCTTCGCCGCTATCAGGCGTAACGATGTCCAAATCTTTCGGGCGGATACCAACAACCACTCCATCACCTGTCAATGCATTTACCAGACGGGTTTTTAGCGCAGCAGTTACGGGCAGTTTTGCAAGTCCAAACAAAACCAGATCGTCACCCTCCAGTTTGGATTGCAAAGCGTTCATCGGAGGATCACCCACAAAACGGGCAACAAATAGATTGATCGGATGATTGTAAATTTCTACCGGAGTGCCAACCTGTTCAATCACACCATTATTTAGTACTGCCATATAATCCGCCAGCGAAAGAGCTTCCAATTGATCGGGCGTAGTATAAAGGGTAGTAATACCCAATTCGAGTTGAATGCGTTTCAGTTCACCACGCATACGATGGCGTAATTTTGCATCCAGATGGGCAATCGGCTCATCCAGCAAATACGCCTTGGGTTTGCGCACCAGTGCGCGCCCCAGCGCAACACGCTGACGTTGACCACCGGAAAGCTGGCGAGGCAATCGCTCGAGAAGCTCTTCGATACCCAGCAATCTGGCAATTTCTACCACACGCTGCTGAATTTGCCGTTCGCTCATCCCACCTTTGCGCATCGGTGCCCGCAATGGGAATGCCAGATTCTCACGAACAGTCCGCTGCGGATACAGCGCGTATGTTTCAAACGCAACCGCGACATCGCGATCTTTGGGTAACAGATCAGTAATATCCTGATCATCTATAAAAATCTGTCCCTTATCAATTGCTTCAATTCCGGCAATGAGCTTAATCGTGGTAGTTTTTCCAGCGCCTGCGGGTCCGAGCAGACAGAAAAACTTGCCGTCTTCGCACTCAAAACTCACGTCTTTCAGCGCCTGAATCTCACCACCTTTGTACATCTTAGAAACATTTTGAACGCTGATTTTTGCCATGATCGCCTCTGATAAAAACCTTAATAAAGGTTCTAATAAAGCAGATTCAGCCCCTCTTGGGATTCAAAGAGATGAATCGGTTCACGAAATTGCAAATAGATTGTCTCATCTACCTGTGCAGCAAAATCTGGAGCAACCTCAATCAAGAACAGTTCGCCGTTCGCCAATTTTGCACTAAGCAATGTGCGCTCACCCTGCGGCTCTAATACATAGACCTGAGCCTGTATGGATTCTGGTGTCGGTGTCTTACTGACCGAGATACTTTCTGGACGAATACCCAATTGAACCTTGGGAGCCCCCTGATAGCTCTCCAGCTTCTTCGCCGCCTGAGATGACAGCCGGATTTTGAAGGATGGAGAGACAGCAAACATCTCGCCATTTTCACGTACCAGCTCACAGTCAGCGAAGTTCATCGGCGGCTCTCCGATAAAGCCCCCGACAAATTGGGTACGCGGGCGTTCATATACCTCGGTTGGTGTTCCAACCTGCTGAAGTTTGCCTAGATTCATGACGGCAATACGATGTGCCATTGTCATCGCTTCTACCTGATCGTGCGTCACGTAGATTGTCGTTGTATCAAGCCGATGATGCAGGTCCACCAGCTCCTCGCGCATGCGGGCGCGCTGTCGGGCTTCCAGATGCGAAATCGGTTCATCCATCAACAAAACCGAAGGCTCACGCACGATGGCGCGCCCAATACCAACGCTCTGCATCTGTCCGCCGCTTAAACCCTTAACACGCATGGGCAGCAAATCGGAGATGCCTAGAAAATCAGCCGCCCAGCGGACTTTTTTGTCTATTTCGTCTCGGCTCATACCGCGTATGCGCAGGGGGAAAGCAATATTCTCATAAACGCTCAGATGGGGATAGAGCGCGTATGTCTCAAACACCATTGCCACATTGCGTTCGCGCGGCTCCAGATCATTGACTAGAACATCATCAAACCAGATTTCCCCACGCGTGATTTTCTCCAATCCAGCGATCATGCGAAGAGTTGATGATTTACCGCAGCCGGATGGGCCCAGCAGGGCAAACAACTCGCCGTCTTTTACTTCGATATTCAAGTCTTGAACGGCAAGTACATTTCCCTCATAAATCTTCCAGACATTTTTCAGGTTCAGTGTAGTCATCGTGTTCTTCTCCTATTTCACGTCAATGGTATTCGGAATATCCGGTTTGTGATTGTTCTTCTTTCGCCGTTTGAACGGCTGAAAGAAGATGATAAACGCAATGACTGCCCAAACCACCCATACCCCCCAAATGGTGATGTACTGCTCAATAAAACGCAGCCAGACCAGCATCAGGATAAACAGAATTCGATAAGACCAGGTAATCTTGTCGCCAATATTCATCGCCTGCTCCTTTTTTATGATCTACTCAGACAGAATTCAAGACTCCTATAACCTGCCCGAGTTGGGCGGCGGGAGCGGCAAACTGCCAACCCGCCGCCCCAAACGCCAGGATTACTGGCTAGGCAAGATAGAATTCATCTCTTTTTCAAGTTCCTCAAGCGCTTTTTCCGGTGTGACCTCGCCGGTCAATGCCCGATTGACCCACAGGATAATCGCTTCGGTAATGCGTTCTTCCTCAGGGAAGGTGGGCTTAGCTACAATGTTGACTGAAGTATCGCCTGTCAAAGGATTGACTGCATTGAGATAGCGCTCCGGCACACCGCCGCCAGTCGGGTCACCCACTTTGCGGACTTTCAAGACGGTCTTACCAGCAGTCTTTAGATATACAGAGGTAGGCACATAGGGAATAGCAACTACTTCAGGGTCTTCATAGGTGGTCACCAGCGCGGATTGACCGCCCAGTTTCATTTGCGCAATCTGGATATCCTTACCCATCGCCCACTGAACAAACAACCATGCCAGCTCGGGCTTCTTAGAGCTCTTCGGGATCAGATAATCCCATCCCTCGATCTGCGTCATTTTTTCTTTCTTAATGGGGACACCGCTGTAGGCTATCTTGCCGGCGGCTTTGGATTGCTCCGGGTCTTCAACGGCAAACGCCGCGTCGTCCCACTGGATAGCCATCGCTACCAGGCCGGATTGCTGGGCAGCCTGTTTCTCATCCCAGGTAGAACTGAGTACCCCCGGCGGAGCATATTTGAGCGATTCAATGATTAACTTGAGCGCCTCAAGATTCTCGGGAGAATTGACTGTGACTGGCCCATAAGAGTCACCGCGGTTGTTGGGCAATTTGATATCGCGTCCGCCATACGAATAGATGACATTCAAGAAGTCATACCAAGCTGTCACATGGCGAGCACCACCCCAGGTGTGACCATAGACATCATAGGTGAGTGTTTCACCTGCCAGTTTTTCCCCAGTCTTGCGGGTGAAGAACTTCGCCACATCCATGTATTCTTCCCAAGTAATGGGCGGAGAGGGCAAATCATATCCATATTTCGCTTTGAAAGCTGCCTGCTCATCAGGATGATCAAACCAGTCATAACGGTACCACAGGTACATGCTGATAAAGTGGAAGGGCAAACCATACACTTTATCCTGATACATGTTGGTCTCACGGAACCATTCCTGATTGAGCAGTGACCCTTCATAGCTAAAGTTGGGGTCACGCAGGGCAGGATTGTTATAGAATTCATCAATAGGACGCAACCAGCCATTGCTCACCAATTTGCCCAGGGCGCGATTCGGCTGAAGCACCACATCATAAACGCCCGTCTGACCGGCAAAGTCCAGGGTGACTTTCTCGACCGCCTCTTCATGTCCCAAACCCTCAATGATAACCTTGGCGCCGGTGATCTCTTCAAACTGTGGTTTTAGCTGTTCCAGCGCTTCCAGTGGCGGCAGAGCCTCACCGATCAGCCGCAGTGTCTCACCCTTCCAGGGCTTGGCGGCTTCAGCCAGCGACCATGCACTGCCTTGTTAGGCTTCTTCCGGTTTGGCTTCTGGAGTCGGCGCAACAGCTGGTGCACACGCTGACAACAACAGCGAAACCAGCACGACCAAACTTATGAAAAGTGACACCTCACGCTTCATGATCTTTTCCTCCTACTTCATCGAAATCTATCTATTTGAATGAACGACCTGCCAGCTTGAAAAAGCTCTTATCTCAATTCAATACCTTAGATCACCTCCTTGAAAAATGACAACGACAGGTTGCCAGAATTGAAAGATGACAGGTTATGTAGCCTGTCATCAAAAGCGCCTCAGCGACGACGATATATTGTGAACGTGGTGTGTTCAGCCAGATGGTACTCATGCGAGAACAAAATTGGCTGACGATTACGATCAAAATCCAGTTGCTCCATGTAGAGCATGACGGAGCCTTTGGGAATATCCAGCGCAAATTGTTTGATCAGCTGTGCATCCGCTGCGATTGGGCGCAATCGGGTGATCCCGTAATCAATCGTCTGATGTAAGTCCTCTTCAAAGACCTGATACAGGGAAATTTTTTCACATAAAACCCGCCGCAGATCTTCCAGCTCCATCTTGCGCATCCCCTGATACAACAAAGTCTGCGGAAAGCTATCCAGTGAAGCCACAACAGGACGCTCATCAGCGGTACGGATGCGGCGGATACGCACCAGCGGCGTACTTTCATCCACCTGTAAACGGTTTGCGCTCAATTCATCTGCCGGAACGATACGAATATCCAGTAATTTACAACCCGGCTGATGCCCCATCGAGCGAATCAGCGCCGTATAGCTGAAATTTAAATCAAGACGATTTTCCAGCAGAGGTACTTCGCTGATAAAAGTTCCCACACCCTGCCGTCTCCAGAGCAAACCCTGTTGCTGCAACAAATTGAGTGCAGCGCGTATGGTGCCACGGCTGACCCCCATCGCCTCAGAAAGTTCGTGTTCGTTTGGCAATCGCGAGCCTGGCGCCAGCGAACCATTGGTAATCATATTACGAATGCGGTTTGCAGTCAGCACTACCAGATTTTCTGCCAGCGGCGGCAGGTACTGACTGAACAGGTCACTCACTGATTGAGATTGATTCATACGAGAAGAATTTGTCAATAGATTAATGTCTATTGTTTAATGTCTAGACTTTATACATAATAGCTTAAATTCAGATTAGAGTCAATACCCTTTCCAAAATGGAAAAATAATTCCCGCTTTTGATATTAACAAATTTACCCCTTTTAGTATAATTAAGCAGGAACATCCTTTGTACTGAATTTTCTTCAACCCGGAGGTAAGTAATGAACAACATACCCAGCCCATCTGCAGGAAATGGGAAAAAGATTGTCATTCGGCCCAACGGTTCATACCGAGTCTATGGCAACATCCCATTAGTTCGCAAAACGCAGGTCGTTTCCGAATACGGTGAGCCGCTGACCTGGAAAAAGGAGGAAACAATTCCCACCGGGGATGGCGAATACTACTCGCTCTGCCGCTGCGGACACTCTAAAAACAAGCCTTTCTGCGACAGCACCCATAGAGAAATTGACTTTGACGGCACAGAAACCGCCGACACCCGACCAACCGCCGAGCGCCAGGTGACGTATGAAGGTGGTGTTGGTATCGTTGTTAAACGCGATTATTCTCTGTGTTGCGAGTCGGGTTTCTGCGGCAACCGCCTCACCGAAATCAAGCAAATGATGAAAGATACCGTTGAGCCCAGGGTAAGGGCAGAGATTATCGGTATGATTGAGCGCTGTCCTTCAGGCTCTTACACTTACGCAATGAAAAAAGGCGAAGCAGATATTGAACCCGACCTTCCACAGCAAATTGCCGTCACCACAGAGATCACTTCGGATGGTCCCATCGAAGGTCCCCTATGGGTAACTGGCTACATTCCAATCGAACGCTCCGATGGAAAACCGATGGAAGTCCGAAACCGCGTCACGTTGTGTAGCTGTGGGCGCTCAAAGAACAAACCGCTGTGCGATGGGACACACCGACCTAAAGCATGAATACAGATTATTTCAACAAATCCCAAAGCTGGCGGCGCATTTGCTGAAACTCTGTACTGGTTTTAAGCAACAGATCGCGTGGTCGCTCGAACGGGACATCCAGAATAGTTTGAATCGTGTTGGGTGCACGGCTCATTACCACAATTCGTGAGCCAAGCACTAGCGCCTCTTCAAGATCGTGGGTGACAAATAACACTGTCTTGCGTTCAGTATCCCAGATGCGCAAGAGCTCAATTTGCAGTTTTTCTTTTGTCATAGCGTCCAAAGCGCCAAACGGTTCATCCATTAACAGGATGTCCGGGTTATTGGCAAAGGCACGCGCCACATCAACGCGTTTCTTCATCCCTCCCGAAAGCTGGCGCGGCAAAGAATTTTCAAAGCCCTGCAAGCCGACCATTTCAATATAATTCCTGGTAATCCAGCGCACCTCTTCTTCCGGAACACCACGAATAACCGGCCCAAAGGCAACATTATCACGCACCGATAACCAGGGAAACACCGAATCCGGCTGAAACACCATACCCACTTTGGGATTCGGCTTGGTCACCAGCTCCCCTTCAACCAGTATCCGCCCAGACGTGGGGCGGTCCAGTGCCGCGATCAAGTACAATAACGTAGATTTGCCGCATCCCGAAGGTCCAACAATACAGACGAATTCTTCTTTGTAGATCGAAAGGTTGATGTCCACCAAAGCCTGGACAGTGCTACCTCTTCCAATTTCGAAGGTTTTGCTGACGTTCTCAATACGAATCTTTTCTTCGATGATTTGATTCATGAAATGCGCTCCCAAAAATCAGCCTTCCAGATAAACCTGTCTTACTAATTCAAGCCGAGTTAGAGGAATATGCCAGAGATCCCAGGAAATTGCAATTCCACCCACATTCGTTGCCTTGATCTCGGCAAGGTCAGCCTTGATCTGTTCGGGAAAGGGATTCGCCACACCTTCCAACTCCACCAGCTCAATTCCTACAAGTAAGGGAGCATGACAATACTCAAGCCCCCGCCTCAATTCGACCTGCAAAGCCCGCGATGGCAAACCGATGTTGACTAAATCCTGACGAGATTCGGGCAGTGGGAGACCAAGCGCATTACCGATAAGGGTAAGCACCCGCGAAACTGGCAATCTAGTGGCTGCTAACAAATGATCTAAGATCCCAAGTAGCTCAAAGGGTAAACCTGCCGGTCCAACTGTATGCAGATAGGTCATTACCTTGACCCAATCAACAAGTCTGCTCAAGCTACTTAAATCCTGCCCAACCATTCTCATCAGCCCCGGTGAGAAACAATCCAGCCCTATTTCCATCCCGCCTTCTTGCAGGAGGTTACAAACCAGAGTCACGAAATCTGTCACACTTTGCTGGCGAAAATCAAGAAACGCTCCAACCATTTGCGTTGTAGGCTCATCCAACAACGTTTCCTTTACGCCCAACAGAGACTGAACCAAGCCAACGCATCCCTGTTCAGTCTGTCTCAACTGTGCGATTCTACGTCGCACCTGAACCAGATCCAACCCTAACCCGGCAGCCTTACGGATGCAGTGTTCACAAAAACACCCCAGATGACTAAATGGGTCCGCAGCAGGAGAGGGAAAACGAATGCGGTCTAAAAAGAAACCCTGATATACCCCTTCGCTCACCAATTCGGAAATGCGGTTCAGAGTCACTTCCTGAACCTGAGGATGATTGGGGCAGACAAAGGTGAATTCAGGCAAGTTACGAAAGCCCATCACCTTTGCCCCATCCACTCCAATAACCTGCCATTCTGAACGGGGTTCAAACACCGCATCTCCGGTCAACAGTGGATGCCAGCGCAGGAAACGCATGTCCAGAGATTCCGCTTCCAGACGACAGGCTTCCAACAAGCGTCTGGGTAAATTCCACCCGATCAACAAATGGCTGAACGGTAGTTGCTGGTAAGCATCCCGTAATTTCCGAACGACTGTCCCGGTATCCAGATGTAGCAGCTCTGGAGCATCTTCAAGATATTGGATCGTAATCAACCACCAGCTCCATAAAAGAACTGGCAGGAACGCGTAAACGTTCCTGCCAGTATGACATCTTACGGTTTAACCTTTGGATAAACTTCCCGTAATGGGAACATGGCATTCAGGTCAACGCCAGTGTAATCCACACCCTGCGAGGTCGCGTTGTAATTCTTAACAAATTCGAGACGATTTTCCCAATAGTAAGGACTATCCTTTGTAAAGAACCATTCATTGACCTCATCGTAGGTGGGGAAAAGCACCAGGTCTTTCAGAAAGCGTTTGGCATCGTCCACAGTCATCCCTGCACCAGATTGTGCATTGATCCAATCCACCATCATCGGAATCGCTTTATCTGGATCAGATTTGAGATAAGCAACCGCCTTATACCAGGCTTTGAGCAAGCCATAGACAGCTTCCGGGTTTTTCTGATAAAAATCTTTTGTTACGTACAACCCGGCAGTATCCATCGCGCCTCCGCCCAGCTGAACGCCAGTGACCATGTTCACCATGCCTTCCTGCTCCAGGCGGAAACGTTGCGGCAGACCATCACTGTAGAAATCGCCTGTTCCCTGCAGAAACGCGGCAGCACCCTCCACAGGGTCCATGTCAATGATTTCCAGGTCACTTTGCGTCAGACCTGCATACCCCAGACAGGTATCCAGAACAGGATAAAACGAGGCACCGCCTGGCAGGATAATCGTTTTTCCCTTCAATTGGGCACATGCCGCAGCCAGAGCATCCTCAGAGGATTTCCCCTCACCAACGAAATCATCGTAAGTCTTCACCTGTCCCGGACGCGCCATAATCGAGTAGCCAGTGAACAGACTGTGAACCGAAACCATCAGCACAGTATCTTTCGCTTTCGGCGCTAGCAGGATCAGCGGCGAGTCAGCACCTGCCCCAGCATCAATCGAACCGCCCAACATTGCCTCGATCTCAGGTTGCTCGACCTCAAACATGGTCGTATTGAGCGTTATCCCCTGTTCACTGAGATAGCCCATTTTTTCGGCAATGATCCAGGGTCCATAGTCAAGATAGGGCAGATTGGCAAAGCGAATGGTAACAGCCTGTTTCTTCGGTGCACATGACGAAAGCAACAATGCAAGTACAATAACCACAACACCCAGAACATACAATTTACTCTTCATCTTTCTCTCCTTTCTTTTGGTAAATAGAATCGAAATCAACCTGCTGTGCTATCACACAGCTTCTCATCATTTCTGCGCAATGCGCGGCTTCCAGGAAGTTAAAACCTCATCCACCCGACGAATGCCGTAATCAATAGAAAACGAGAGGACTGCAATGACAACCAAGATGACAATGATGTTTTCTGTCAAGAGATAGCGGCGCGCCAGCACCAGCCGATATCCCAAACCGGTCATTGCGCCCATCAGTTCTGCAGCAACACAATATCCAAAGGAAGCAGCAGCCGAAACCCGAACGCCAGCAATAATATCTGGAACAATACTGGGAATAATCACACGGCGGAAGATCTGGCGCGGTGTGGCGCCGAGTGTGGTAGCAGCGTGAATGTAAATCGGCGGCACGTTCCGTACTGCCTCATATGAGTTGACCACCATGATAATAAAACTGCCATAGGCAATCAGCAATATATGTGTGGTGTAACCAATGCCAAGCCATAGAATAAGCAAAGGAATAAGCGCCAGAGGCGGTAAGGGGCGCAAGATCTCAACAATCGGCTCAAAGGCGGCTCTGGCAAGGCGATTCATCGCCATCAGCACGCCCAACAAGGTGCCCAAAGACACACCAATCGCAAAACCCGGCAGGATGCGACGCACTAGCGAAGCAAACAAATCACTTGGCAAATTCGTGATCAAATTCTGGGCTGCCGACCAGAGATTTTCAGGTGTTGGCAGAAACAAAGGGGGAACCCAGCGCATTTCTGTTACCACAATCCAGAGAGCAATCAGCACCGCAATCGGAAGAACACGCGCAACACGTTCATGCCTTTGCATAATGACTTCAAGACGAGCAGTTTCATCTACAACAATCTGATCAGAGGTAGCCATAATCCCCTCCTGATTACATCAGCCTGTGTACCACATAAAAATCTGCAGTGTTATAGAGTGTCTCCATAATCGCTCCCATCACCACGGCACGACGCCCCAGCCTGGAGGCTACCAGCCGCGGCAAGACAGGAATGACGCCATTGATCCGTTGCAGGATGGGTTCGATTAAAATATCGGCTACACACAACACATCACCGCTGAGGATGATCATATCGGGATCGAAACAAACTGTCAGGGCAACGATTGCCTGTGCCAAATAATCGATCATTTCCTCAATAAGAGATGTTGCCCAGCTCTCACCGCGCTGATAAGCATTCAACATCTCCCCAATCGTCAAAGAAGCCAGCCGTTCTTCAGAAAGCGAATCTTTCAGGACTTGTCGAGCGCGCGCAACTGTATTGGTACAGGAAGCAAGTGATTCCAGTGCTCCAACCCCTTTTAGATGAATACCCAGATGAGAACGATCCGGAAGGAGATAACCAATCTCACCGGCAAAAAGATGCGAACCGCGATAGATTACACCATCCACAATGATGCCAGCGCCAATTCCTTTGCCTACAATAACCAGCGCCAGATTGCGGCAATTCTGTCCAACCCCAAACCACATCTCCCCCAACACGGATAAATTGACATCTTCATCAAGGATAACCGGCAACTTAAAATGTTGCTGCAACTTCTCTCTTAACGGAAAATCGCTCCATTCCAGTGACGGTGCCCAATGCACTACCCCCTCTTCGTAATATGTAATTCCTTGAACAGATACGCCAATGCCACGTATTTTTTTATCACTCAAACGGGCATTTTGCAGAAGATTGTCAATGAACGCAACCAGCGGATCGTAACAGGCAGCGCCGCGCAGATTATGTTGCATCTCTGTCTCGGTCAAAATGCTTCCTGCCAAGTCAGTCACTGCCCCATAGAGACAATCTTCGGTCAGATCTACCCCAACGACCAGATGACCTTGGGCGTTAAATTCCAGCAAGGGTCGCCTACGCCCCCCACTCCATTCTGTATTGCCGGTTGGTTTGACCAGGTCTTCGGCAATCAGCTCATCCACAATACGCATGACGGTCGGCAGGCTGACCTGCAACATCTCCGCGATGCGTGTGCGGGCAATCGGTCCATGACAGCGGATGGTCTCCAGAACAGCGGAACGGTTGATTCCGCGCATCTCTGTAGCCGTGATTGTCTGAGTATTTCTCATCTTTTCCTGTTATGAGTGTATTTTTTCACCCAACCCAACTTACTTATAAACTGTTAAAAATACTTACATAATGTAAGTATCTTTTAATCATTTTAGACAAAACCAGCAAAAAAGTCAATAGGTTTTTAAATATTTCTCATGTGCACCTGTAGTTCTTCCGTGCTATAATGAAATCAACGAATTGGTTTTCTTCTTTCAGCCGGCGCGGCTTTTTGAGCGGGGGCAATCCATTCCAGCAAGCGGTTGCAAGTCGAACAATCCTTAACCACATACTCAGGAGGAATCGCAATGTCTACTAGTACGCTTGACCAGATTGTGACTCATCTGCAATTCTTGGGTTACGATGTATCCCAACAAGATGACGTCAAAATAGCGCGCCATACCAAAAAAGCTAATGTGATCCTGCGACCGTTCAAAGGCGGTATCCTGGTCACAGCACTCCATGGATGCAAAGACAACATGAAATCAGACAAAGGTGGTCTTTTTCGACTTAGCAATATCTTGAACACAAACGCGGCAGTTGCCCGTTTTTATATTGACAAGGACTCCGATCTGGTTGTTGAAGCATGGTATCCAGATACGTATGAACGGGATAAATTCGGCGTTTTCTGGGAATCGTGGGAATCCGATTCGCTAACGCTGCTGCTGGCGAATGCGGATGAAACGTTGAAATATCTGAAGTAACCCTCTGAAACTGCGCCCGCCACCCAGGCGGCGTCAAAACCAAGTTGAAAGCTTCGCCTACCTGCAACCTTGTACCATGTTGCAACCAGGCGAAGCTTATCATTTAAGCTTATGTGGGGGAACACAAAAGGTGAAGGGGACGTTTCTTAAGGAAACAGACTGTATAATTAGACAAAACATCATCTGCTTACTGAATGTTACCATGCATAGAGCGACTGCCCGGCAGATAAAAAATCAAATCCTCTTGGAGCAAGTCCTCCTTACCGTTTTATTGGGACTGAGTGGCTTCTTTTTGCTCCTGTTGACAGCGATAATGGGGTATCAACTGTGGTACGCAGGACGCATCTATCCTGGAGTCAGCGTGGGCGGCATAGACGTTGGTGGACTGACTATTAAAACCGCCGCTGCCCGTATCGCCAGTGAATTGAACTATCATCAAATCGGGAAAATTGTCTTACAAGAAGGAGAACGCACCTGGCTGGTGACGCCTGCCCAGATAGGGCTATTCCCCGATCTGGAAAACTCTGCCAAAGCCGCTTTTTCGGTTGGGCGAACGGGCGGATTATACCGCCGCTTGAGCGAACAATTGAACGCCCAACAAACTGGTGTGGATGTCAGTCCAATTTTGATCTGGGATCAGCGTCTGGCGCACGATTACCTCTCTGCGCTGGCGAAAGAACTTGACCGCCCTTTGATCGAGCCCAGCCTGACATTAGAGGGTAGTTCAGTTGTAGTGCATCCAGGTCAATCTGGTCGGTTTGTAGACATCCCCGCCACATTGAACACACTGGGCGCACAGTTACAAACCTTACAGGATGGGATTGTGCCGCTGGTTATCGTAGAAAGCCAGCCAATTATCATGGATATTGAAGAACAAGCGGAAATTGCCCGGCGCATTCTCAGCCAGCCGCTGGTGCTTACCCTGCCGGAAGGGCAGCCAGAAGGTTCGCCCGGTCCGTGGGAATTGCAGCCGACACAGGTAGCAGAGTGGCTGATCTTTCAACCAGTGGTTGAAGGAACACAAGGAAGATATGCTATCACCTTTGACAAGCGCAAACTGCGCAGTTTCCTCAGCGAACTGGCACCCAAACTGGCACTGACGCCGCAAAACGCCCGTTTCATCTTCAACGATGAAACCCGCCAATTGGAAGTGATTCAAAAAGCAGTCATCGGCCGTCAATTGAACATAGAAGCCAGTATCACGAAAATTCAAGAGCAGGCACTTACAGGTGAACACAGCATTAACCTGGAATTGACGCTAACCCCTCCGCCAGTTACCGACGACGCCACTGCTGAACAGCTCGGTATCACCGAACTCATTCATAGCGAGGTCTCCTATTTCTATGGTTCGAGCCCTGAACGCGTGCAGAACATCCTTGCCGGCGCCAGCCGCTTTCATGGCTTGCTGGTTGCACCCGGCGAGACATTTTCGATGGCTAAGGCTTTGGGCGACATCAACCTGGATAATGGCTTTGCTGAAGCTCTCATCATTCTTGGAGGGCGCACGATTAAAGGCGTCGGAGGCGGAATCTGTCAGGTCAGCACCACTTTGTTTCGAACAGCTTTCTTCAGCGGTTTTCCAATTGTGGAACGACATGCCCATGCCTACCGTGTTGCCTATTATGAAAAAAATGCTAGCAACCAGATTAACCCACAACTGGCTGGCCTGGACGCAACCGTTTTTGTCCCGCTGGTAGATTTCAAGTTTATCAATGACACCCCCTACTGGCTGTTAATGGAGACCTATGTTAACCCCTCTCGTAGCACTCTGACATGGAAATTTTACTCCACATCTGATGGGCGCAGAGTGGAATGGAATACTACAGGACCCATCAATATCCAGCCTGCGCCAGAGCCGCTTTATCGTGAAAATCCCGACCTGCCCAGTGGCGAAATTAAACAGGTGGACTGGGCAGCAGATGGTGCGGATGTGACGGTTACCCGCATTGTTTACAAAGGAGATACCGTCCATCTTCAAGACACGTTCATTACGCATTACCAGCCCTGGCAGGCGATCTACGAGTATGGACCGGGAACAGAGGGAATGCCGCCCGAACCATCTTCTTCTAACCATGAAGAGTAGCGATTTGTTTGCTGTGGTACAATAACGATGAAGGATTGAAAAATAGGAGGCACTATGGTTAGCCCTGACTTGCTCGAAATTTTACGTTGTCCTGCATGTGTGCGCGAAAAGGACGGCTTGCTCGATCTGATTTACGATACCTGGCTGGTCTGTCGCGATTGCGGCAGAAAGTACCCCATCGTTGAAGACATTCCCATCATGTTGATTGACGAGGGGGATAAGTGGATTAACACGCCGAACGAAAAACTCCCCGTTCCGCCGCCACGTCCAGAGTAAAATTTGCTTATCCTTCTCGTTTGCGGCTGGAACAAAACTTGCAACACCCCGCATATCCCCTATTCCCGCATAAGGCGATGAAAATCGGTTAAAATAACAACTATGGAGTCTCGTTCCCAAATTCGAATGGCAAGAAGACGCACTCATGAGTTTGACCGCCTGACCATAATCCTGATGATTGCTTTTCTGGTCCTGGCAGTCGCCACTGCAATTGTGGCATTTATTGTGGTGCGCAATCTGGTTCTTTCCTGGAAAATGACCGACCTGCCCGGTGTACCTCAAATCATGGGCAGTAATGGCGAAATCACCCTCCCGCAAGGTTCAGAGGCAGTAATCCCCCTCCAACCCGCTTCGGGTCCCACACCGCAACCCTGGGATGGAAAGAGCCGCGTTACCCTGCTGTTGCTGGGCTTGGATTACCGTGATTGGGAGGCCGGCGAAACACCGCGCTCCGACACGATGATCCTGATGACGATTGACCCGATCAGCAACACTGCCGGTATCCTTTCCATTCCGCGCGATATGTGGGTTAACATTCCCGGTTTTGATTACGGCAAAATCAACACGGCTTACTATCTGGGCGAGATTTACAAACTCCCCGGCGGCGGTCCTGGACTGGCAATGAAAACCGTAGAGGAATTTCTGGGTACTCCCGTTCAGTATTACGCCGTCGTTGACTTCCTGTCGTTCGCAAAATTCATTGACCATCTGGGCGGGCTAGACATTCACGTTCGTGAAGAAATCACCATTGACCCGATTGGTCCTGGCAATACCATTCACCTCTACCCTGGTGTACAGACTCTGAATGGTCAGGAAGCACTGGCGTATGCGCGCGCTCGCTATACAGAAGGTGGTGATTTTGACCGCTCCAAACGACAGCAGGAAGTCATCATGGCGATCCGCTATCAAATCCTGACCCTCAACATGCTGCCCACGCTGATCGCCAAAGCGCCGCAAATATACAACGATGTTTCCTCAGGAATTCGCACCAATTTGAATCTTCAACAGGTGATCCAGCTTGCTATCCTGGCAAGCCAGATACCTGAAGAAAACATCAAACGCGGTGTGATCGGACCGCCGGATCAGGTGGAGATTGGCATGTCGCCGGATGGTTTATCCATCCTGATCCCCATTCACGATAAGATCCGACTGCTACGCGATGAGATATTCACTACTGGTGGACCGGTTGGTCCTGCAACGGTTAATCAGGACCCGGCGGAGCTTATGAAAGCCGAACAGGCGCGTGTGGTAGTGCTCAACGGTTCTGGGCTGGATGGGCTGGCGGAACGCACCGGTCAATATCTGCTTTCTTTGGGTGTGAATGTTGTCGGTACCTCAAACGCCGACCAGCAATATGGCAACACAACCATCATCGTAAAAAATGGCAAACCATTTACAGCCCGATATCTGGCTGACTTGATGAAGGTCGGCACGGACAATATTTACCAGCGTTATGACCCGGACGCCGGTTGGGATATTGAAGTGATTGTGGGCAATAATTGGGCAAACAACAACCCAATGCCCTGACAGCACCCTATTTCTGTGTAAACACCAGTTTCCAGCCACCCCAGCGCTCCGCAGAAGGGGTGGCTGTCGTTTTTTTCATTTCCTCTGTCGTTTCAGTGGTACATTTCTGAGGTGTCAAACCACTGGCAGTTTCGCCGCCTTCACCAACCCGAAGACTATAAACAATCCCCGGCTGCATGACATAATCAGCATAACCAGGGCTAATCTCCGGATATAAACCGGTGTAGAAAAACTCTTCACCCTGATCAAAAGTGATGCTGATTTTAATGCCAGAAACAGGTCGATTATTGCTATCCAATACCAGAATCTGCAAGAGATTTTCGGGGAGTTTAGGATCACAAATGAATTGTCGCTCGCGCAGGATGAACGGCGCACTCAAAATTGGACGCGGGGTAAAGGTCGGACGCAATGTAGAAGTTGGACGCGGCTGAGGAGGTGTGGGGGTAGGCGTGCTGATCATCTGCTCCTGCGCTAGCGTAGCGGTTGGACTGAGCATCACTGCCTGAGTATTCCGCTCCAGAGGAGTCTCTGCTACAGAAACAACCGTCGGAATGGAAGACTGATAAGCCTGCAAGTCTGCAACCAGTCTGGCAAGCGCAGCGGTTTCCCGTTCATACCCTTTTTGTTTTTGCAACTGCTCGACCTGAGCGATCAGCGCCGCAAGCGGGTCTTTATCTCCCAACAAAGCCAGGCGCTGATTAGCGCGCACGATATTTCCATCCGCTTCATACGACAGGGCAATTAAGACCCGGTGATCTGCCTTGAATTCTGGACGCAGCGAATCAGGCGAAGTATTGACAAATTGTACAGGATCCAACAGCCAGGCATAGACCAGTCCACTGATCAGACCGATGATCAAACCGGTTAACAAATACCAGGGTCCGCGTCGTTCTGTCATGGCGTTGCCTGTACAGACTGAGGCAAAGTTGCCAGCAGTGCCTCAGAGAGCTGTGCCATCTTCTGCAGGTCCTGCTGGCTATACCCCAACTCTTTGGCAGTCAAAATGGCAGATTGGGCAATCTGCAAGGGGGACTCCGTTCCTAGGCGTGCCAAGCGGAACTGCGCCATTGCCAGATCGCCGTCTTTTGCATATACTTCAGCGACCATCAACACGTAATCAGCCTTGTAATCGGCGCGCAACATATCCGGCGCGGTATCTACATACCGCACCGGGTTAATCAGCCAACCATACAGCATTCCAAGCACTGCACCGAGAAGGATGGCGATTGTAAAAAACAAAAAGCGTTTGGAGCGGGAAGATACACGTCTTCTCTTCATAGGCTGGTGTTGATTATATGATAGGGGCAAATAAAGAGCAAATCCTTTGACATATTTTTGCCGTCAGCAACAGGAAATTATGGTAAAGTATAACCATTATCCATGGTATCTATTTCAATGTTCAATTTTACTCGTCTAGGGAAAACCAATGAAGAAAAGATTTAGCTGTTTTGACGATTTGCTGGATGAACGACAACGCAATCTGGTGGCTGAACTGGATAGCCCTGTCAAAATTCAGGCTTTTCTGGATCAAACCCCCTACAGTCCGGAAGATCGTAATCGCTGTCCGCTTTCGGTGCTGCGCGACCGTCAGGCACACTGTCTGGATGGTGGATTGTTTGCCGCTGCGATGCTGCGCCGTCTGGGTTATCCGCCGCTCATTGTTGATCTACTGCCCGAACCCGGAACAGATGATGATCATGTACTGGCAGTCTATCGCAAGGATGGACATTGGGGGGCGGTTGCCAAATCCAATTTCTCCGGATTGCGCTATCGCGAACCGATTTTCCGCACACTGCGCGAACTGGTGCTTTCCTATTTTGAGGATTTCTTCAATATCAACGGGCAGAAAACGCTGCGCGCGTATACTACACCACTGAATCTCTCGGTATATGACCATTTGAACTGGATGGGCAGTGATGAACACCTGACCGTGATCGAGGAACGCCTTTACCACCTGCGGCGTTTTCCCGTGCTGACACCCGCGATGATTGCCAATCTTTCGCCGGTAGATAAACTGACTTATGACGCCGGGATGTTGGGCTCCAATCCGGCAGGTTTATACAAACCCGGGCAGAGACACTGAAAATGATCTCTGCGCTAGTCATGACCGCCTTCCTTTCAAGTTTATAATATCCTCATGCCGAAAATCTCGCTGGTTCATGTGGATCGCGAACGAATCGAAGCCTTGCTAGGGATCAGTTTTGAGCATGATCCAAATCCATTGACGGTGGACCCTCATGCAGCTTATGCTCCTGTTTGGGATTCCCATTCACAGCCATTTGGTATCTTTATTGAAAATCAACTGGTCGGTCTGTATTGTCTGACGACCTCTGAGGATGGGGAGAAATTTCTGTTAGGCGGCTACCTGATTAAGGAGCGTTATCAGGAGCATGGTTACGGTCAGACCACCCTGGTCGAAATTCTAAAAAAAATCTCTCAGGATCACCCTTATTGCCAGACCATTAATCTGGCAGTAGAGCCACAAAACATTGTTATCAAACGGCTTTGCCAGAAACTGGTACGACATGCAACAACTTGAGTAGAACAAACTCAGACTCGCTGAAGCATCCTGTGACCATACCTCTGAAACTCACTCAAGAATTGTTAGAAACCGCTGCTTACGAGCTGGCGCAGCGCGATAATGACCTGGCAGACATCTTTCGCCGCATCGGCGCGCCGCCGTTATGGGCTCGCCCAGCAGGGTTCGCCACGCTGCTCCACATCATCCTGGAACAGCAGGTTTCGCTAGCTTCTGCAAAAGCTGCTTTTCGCCGTCTGGAAACTGCTCTGGGAGAAACCCCAACGCCCGAGAAATTCCTGACCTTAAGCGAGGGGGAACTAAAGGCGATTGGTTTCAGCCGACAGAAAACCGCTTACGCCCGCTATCTGGCACAGGCGCTGCTGGAAGGCAGAGTTAATCTGGATCAATTGTCCAATTTGTCGGATGAAGCTGCCAAAGCGGAACTGATGAAACTAAAAGGTATTGGTCCCTGGAGCGCAGAAATCTATCTGTTAGAGGTGCTGCTACGACCTGATAGCTGGCCTCGAGACGACCTGGCCTTGCTCACTGCACTACGTACTGTAAAACATTTACCGGCAATCCCTTCACCACAACAGGGTGAACAAATCGCCGCTTTATGGCAGCCCTGGCGGGCAGTAGCCGCCCGTATGTTGTGGAGTCAATATCTGACGGAACGTGGGCAATTTAAACGGGATGGAGCTATTCTTTAAGCCGGGTCCGATCAATGCTGAGTGTCAATGGATTGCGCAACGACATGCGACTTCCCGATACGCTCAGTGCATCGCTATCTTGAGCGCGACCAATCAGTTTTTGAATTTTACGTTGATCAAACGCAAGAACTCCCGCAAAGATCACCAGCCCAATGCCAATTGTCAGATCACTTCGGGTGAAATAATATACCCCAATCAGGATAAGCAGAGCAACTGCATAAACGGATAGTAGACGGGAGTAGCGAATAATGATCTTTTCGCTGGTTTCTTCAATCTCGTAAGTTATACCCATGACAATAATTCCTCATAATCTTTTCAAGTAAACCTCATGAGGATAATCATACCATGTATGAGATAAGACGGAAAATTTACATTTGATATATTCAGGAGGAATCATGATCCCGGCCTGGATAAAGGAATTCGGGGCGGCAATCACTTTATGTGATGTGAATGGTACTATTCTGGAAATGAACGATCGAGCTGCCCAAAATTTTGCCGCCGACGGCGGGCGGCAATGAATTGGCAGCAACGTTTTGGATTATCATCCTGAACCAGCACGCAGCCGTTTGGCGCAAATGCTCCAAGAACAGTGCAGCAATGTTTACATCACCGAAAAACAAGGTATTCAGCATCTAGTGTACCAAGCACCCTGGTTTGAAAACGGCCGCTATGCCGGATTTGTTGAAATTGTCATAGTGACTCCAAAGAATATTCCACATGTATAAGCGATTAAAGGTAAATTGTGCTACAATAACAAAAAGGTCCCTTTCGCGCCAAAGATAGGTTAGTTTTTAATTTTTCAAGTAGGATTGGGAATGAACCTGAACGAACGCATCCTTAACGAACTTTATCATATCATGCACCGCGGCGAGAAGGTTACATTGCTGAACTTCTATAAAGGTTTCCCGGTTACCTGTAAAGCATTTATCGTCGAGATTCGGGACAACTCCATTATTCTCAAGGCTGAGCCGCCCGGTTCAGTCTGTCTGCATCCTGATGGGATGACATGGCTATTGAGCAGCGAGCCGCTAGAAGCCATTCGTGGCAAAGTTGCGGCGTTTGATATTTGTAGCGGGCGCGTAGAATTGCGCGAACTGACCTACATTGACACTCATTTGGGAAAACGAATGAGCGCTCGCGTAGCGCCACGCAACCCGCTGACCGTACGTATTCAGGGGGAAGGACTGGAAGCAAAAGAAAAACTGGCAGATATTTCGATTGATGGGGTTGGCGTCTATGCTGCTTCTTCCGACGGGGAAGCATTGAAACTGAATGATTCCATACGCTTGACAATCGAACTGCCTATCGGCGAGATTACACTGCCAGGTAAAATCCGCAACATCTCGCCCGCAGGAGATAAGGTTCGCTTTTCAATTGCATTTACTGAAAATGTACCGGAAAAGAGTGTCATCTTACGCTATATTGCCGACCGGCGCATGGAACTGAGTGAGGAAATTCAGACGTTATACGAAAGAATTTATCGAGAGCAGTGTCTAAAAATTTCTTAAAAATTGAAATTCATTCCAAAGGGATATTGCAATTAACCTAAAAACATGCTATTATATTATTGTTCCCTCTGCCGGTTGCCCCCCTCAACCGGCGGGGGGAGCGCTTTTAAGCATAAAACGGACGATTCACGCGTCCGCTTTGGTGACTTTCAAATTTTATTAGGGCATGAACAACACCCGAATCACACCAATCACATTTTCCACGCGAATATGGTGGGCTGCACTGATCTCGGGTGAGGTAAAAATATAGTTCTCCCGACGCTGAAACCCTGGCGCGATACGAACAACAGTCAAAGCCGTGTCCATTTCAATTTGCACATCAGCATCGCGCGGCACATAGATTACTACTTCACCGATCACGTTTGAAAGATTGACCAATGCAATGGTTTTCTGGGGCAATGCAACGATGGTTCGTCCAATCACTGTTTTTGCCTCAAGCGTTTGAAGGTTCAGACCATTCAGCCATAGCCGCTGTTCGCCAACCGCCATCTTCGAGATCAGCTCCAGCGGAAGCTGGGAGTTGAGCTGCAACTGCCAGCCAGTGTCAGCTTCACCCCAGTAAAACGGCGTGGTATAGAAAAAACCCTGACTGCCCAGTGAGTATTTGCCATGTTTGCCTGTCACTGTATATTCCTGTGCGAGGGTTTCCGTTTTTGCAATTCGCGCGCTCCCGCGGACCAGTTGACCTGAGCTTGTCCCACCACGCACCTCAAGGAGTCCGGTAGGAATATTGAGTGTAACTTCTGCGTTGGTTGCTCCTTCGAGCGTTTGCTCGATGGTCTCCCCTTTCAAGCCAGAGTCTCCAATCGTGGTACCACTGGATGCCAGCCACAAAACGCCCGCCAGCAGCGCCACACCCAGTCCAAGTCCGACGATCAACGACCAGAATGACCGCTGTCCCACCAGCAAGTCCAGCCCCCAAGCAATCAACAGCACAGGCCAGAGCCGCAACAATGCACCCCAGTGTTCAACCACAGGATATCCAAAGTTGCCCATCAAGATGACCACACCAACTCCGATAAGCAACACCGGACCTACAAAACCCTCGCGGCGGAAAATACTATCCAGACCGCCAACAATCAAAAGCAGAGGCCAGAGATTGAGTAAAGTGTCCCAGAAGGTATCTCCCGCCAGATGGGTGTTATTAACAAACAACGCGACACCCAAAGCAATCAACAACAGAGGCCAAAACAAACTCTTACGATTGCGAGGTTTCGTTTCCATAACTTACTCTCCTTTCACCGCTCGCATCAGCAAAGCGATCCCGCCCAAAATCAACAAAATGGGCCAGAGGATATCCTGATTCAACCAGCGCAACCAAGGGACGTTAAGATTCTGCAACAGGAAAATCAATCCGGCCGCGATCAACCCGACTCCAATCCAGCGCAAGGCGCTTGGGTTAGGATTTCGCAATGCTTCACCTATTTCCTTTCCCATCTGCCGTGTACGGGCGGAGAATTCTTCACCAGCGGTTTCACCTGTACCAGGTATGATGATCCACAACAACAAGTAGATCAACACGCCGGAGCCAGAGGCAAGTGCAAAGATAACGAAGAAGATGCGCACCAGCGTTGGGTCTATTCCAAGATATTCGCCCAGCCCCCCGCAGACACCACCCAATATCTTGTTTTCCTGACTACGATATAATTTTCCAGTCATTTGCTCCCTCCCATTTTTCAACTCCGCAATGTGCGAACAACCATCATCAACCCGATCAGAATCAGGATAAGCGGCAAAATAAAGTTGAGAATGCTGCCAATCGAAAACGAGATGATGATCCCCATCACCAGCAAAATGACCGCTGGATACCAAGGCCAGCGCATCCTTCCGCCTTCTACCGGGATAATTCCCAGCAGTGCAAAGGTCAATACCAGACCCAAGAAGATCAACCCGCCGCTTTCCAACCCGCTGATGTTTTGGAGCGCGGTGATGGCAACCAGTGTGAACATTACCCCCGCAGGGATAATCGCCCACCAGTTTCTCCGGTCCAGCAAATACACCACCACAAAGCTCAGCCCGATACACGCCAGAAAGAACGCGCCGCCGTATCGGGTGAAAAGAGCCGGCGCAAGATACCCCATCCAGAGCAGACCGCTCAATCCAACCAGGATGATGCCGGGAATGGCAGCCCACCACTGGCTTTGATCACCAAACAAGATTGACAGAAAGACAAAGCCGGCAACGGCAAACAAAATACCAAAGAGAATGGCATAGAAACTGCCATAAGCGGGTAGAATATTCAATGCCTGAAGCAAACCGATGGCGCCAAGTACCAGCAGCGCACTCCCCAGTATCAAGCGCCAGCTAGATCGTCGAAACATATCCCCTCCTTTCCAACAGTCCACGCACAAAAGAGTACAAGAAGCTCACACAAGCTTCCTTTTAGATTTACGTAACCACAGTGAAAAAGTCGCGAGCTGTAAAGAAAGCCCTGCGCGATTAATCAGCCGCTCACCAGCGTGCCAACCGGCTCACCGAGCAGCGCTCGCCGCAGCGCATGTTCATCCCAAAGGTTCAGCACCAGGATGGGCAGTTTGTTTTCCATACATAACGTAATTGCCGTGCTGTCCATCACTTCCAGCCGGCGGTTAATCGTTTCCATATAAGTTAGATGATTGAACTTGACCGCCTGAGGGTTAAGCTGTGGGTCGCTGTCATATACGCCGTCCACCTTGGTCGCTTTAATAAGGACATCCGCTCCAATTTCCATCGCTCGCAAAGATGCAGCGGTATCGGTTGAGAAGTAGGGGTTGCCTGTGCCGCCGCCAAAAATAACCACACGCCCCTTTTCCAAGTGACGAATGGCACGGCGGCGGATATATGGCTCGGCAACAGAGCGCATCTCAATAGCAGACTGCACACGGGTAATGATCCCAATACTTTCCATGGCATCCATCAATGCCAGCGCATTCATCACCGTTGCAAGCATGCCCATATAGTCAGCAGTAGCGCGATCCATACCCAATTCCAACCCTTCACGTCCGCGCCACAGATTGCCAGCACCAATAACGATAGCGACATCTACGCCCAATTCCCGCACCTCACGCACACGTTCGGCAATGCGTCGTGCGGCTAATGGACTGATACCCTCACCATTATCAGCTAATGCTTCTCCACTTAATTTCAGCAAGATGCGATGATATCTTAATTCGTCCATTTTGCCTCCTCTGATAAAAGAAGCCAACCTTTCGGTTGGCTTCTTACGATTTACTCTTGCTCCTGGCTTTCACCCAGCGCAAAACGCGCAAAGCGCCGGATGACGATGTTTTCACCTAGGCTGGCGATCGTTTGATTAAGGAGTTGCTGCACAGTAATGGATTCATCGCGAATATACGGTTGTTGAAGAAGAACGGTCTCCTCTTTGAACTTTTTGATTACACCTTCTACAATGCGTGGAATGATGTGGTCTGGTTTTCCTTCAGAGCGCGCCTGCTCGGCGGCAATTCTGCTTTTTTCTTCTAGAACTTCAGGGGGAATATCTTCTTCTCGGATATAAAGCGGGGAAGATGCGGCAATTTGCAGGGCAATCTCATGCGCAAAGGTGCGGAAAGCCTCCGCCCGCCCAACAAAATCAGTCTCACAGTTTACCTCCACCATGACGCCCACGCGCCCATTGCCGTGCGAGTACAGTTCGACCACGCCTTCCGATGCCTGGCGGTCAGCACGTTTGGCTGCCATTGCCAGACCTTTTTCGCGCAGGAAAACCATCGCTTTCTCCATATCGCCACCGGATTGCTCTAACGCCTTTCGACAATCCAGGACGCCAGCGCCAGTGCTTTCACGCAATTGTTTGATCATATCAGTTGTGATTTGCATAAGTACTATTTCCTCTCACTTCGACAAACGTCCTACTCATCTTCAGACAGTTCAATATCGGTTAAATCCTCGATTTCGTCTTCCAGCGGCTGTCTGCTGCCCAGTTTCGCCAGCGTAGCTTCGCCAAGCAAGTCCTCATCGGTGACTTCAATCTCTTCTGAGATCAGGCGACGGCGTTCTGCAGGCCGTATCTCAAAGCCCTCTTCGGCTTCAAGTTCTTCTTCCTTGCGCAGACTACGCCCTTCAATCACTGCATCGGCAATCTTTCCCACCAGCAATTTGATCGCACGAATGGCATCATCATTGGAGGGAATGACGTAATCCACCCCGCGTGGATCGCAGTTTGTATCCACCAGCGCAATCACAGGGATGTTTTTCAGGTTTGCCTCGTGGACAGCAGTATCTTCGCGACTGACATCAACAACGAACAGCAAATCCGGCAATCGTTTCATATGCCGTACACCGCTCAGACGAATTTGAAGCCGGTTAATCTCGCGCTCGATCATCAGTCCTTCCTTTTTTGTAAGACGGCTGAGTTCGCCATTATCGCGCATACGCTCCAGACGATCCAGCTCCAGGATACGCTGATAAATAGTAGGCCAGTTGGTGAGTGTACCGCCCAGCCAACGCTCGGTCACGTATGGCATATCACAGCGGATAGCCTCTTCCTTGACCGTTTCCTGCGCCTGTCGTTTCGTGCCAACAAACAGCACCGTTCCACCACTCATCACCGTATCGCGCACCAGATTGTAAGCCGTGTTAATTGCTTTCACCGTTTGTTGCAAGTCAATGATGTGAATACCATTGCGTTCGGTGAAAATATAAGGCTTCATCGCTGGATGCCACTTATTGGTGCGATGACCAAAGTGGACACCGCTTTCCAGCAAAGCTTTCATTGAGATTACACTTGCCATACTTATTGCTCCTTTTTGCGTTATTCCTCCGCCTGTCTCAAAACTGCCTTCCACCGCATCGCGCCCCCTGCGGCACGCAGAGACAGCACTGACAGACGTGTGAGATACATTGTGCCATGTCCAATGACAGGCGGGCGCAAGTATATCACAATTTTTTGAGTTTGTGGGAATTTTTGAACGAAAAAAGTTGAAAACAAACTCGCACGGATTATAATGTACCTGTGATTGTCTTTTACTCTGATCACTATACAGTAAACTTACCCTCAGGTCATCGTTTTCCAATCATCAAGTATACGCTGACACGGCAGATGCTGTTGCAGGGAAGTGTGCTTTCACCGAATGAGTTACAACCGGCGCAACCCGCCAGCCGCGAACAGGTCACCCTGGCACACACCGCTGAATATCTGGATGCGCTGCTCTGCGGTCAGATTGATCCGCGCATCATGCGGCAAATCGGCCTGCCCTGGAGTGAAGCGCTGATACAGCGCTCACTTGCCAGCCTGGGCGGTTCGCTGGCTGCTGCTGAGGAAGCCCTGCACAGCGGCATCGCCGGCAATCTCGGCGGCGGCACCCACCACGCGCTGGCAGGGGAAGGTATGGGTTTTTGTGTGTTCAACGACCTGGCAGTGGTGACGTTGTATCTGCTCAAGAATCAGCGCGTGGAACGCATTGCCATTGTGGATTTGGATGTGCATCAGGGCAATGGTACAGCCGCCATTCTCGGCGGCTTGCCACAGGTCTTTCTCTTAAGCCTGCACGGCGAGAAAAATTATCCCTTTCGCAAGATACCTTCCACGCTGGACATCGGCTTGCCAGATCATACAGGCGACCTCGAATATCTGGCGGCGCTGGAGCGCGGGCTGGAGGCAGTCTTTGCTTTTCGCCCACAAATCGTGTTATATCAGGCTGGGGTAGATGTGTTAGCGGAAGACCGTCTGGGACGCCTCAATCTGACAATGGCAGGAGTCAAAGAGCGTGACCGTGTAGTGTTGAGCGAGTGTTACAAACGCAGTATCCCCGTTGTGCTGGTCATGGGCGGCGGCTATGCAGTTCCAATCGAACGCACCGCACAGGCACACGTGCAAACCTACCGCGTTGCGAAAGAAATTTACCGCTTGTAAAAGAAAACTCATCTCGCTTCAGTAATCTCTTCCAGCGAGCGCCCGGTAGTTGTCTTTCTGATGCCTGCTAGCGTCACAGTCACCAGCAGTGGGGCTGCCGCTAGGATAGCGAAAATTCCCAGCCGATCAACACCCCTCTGAAGCAGTATTCCCACCAGATATGGCGCTACCACCCCGCCCAGCCTGCCAAAGCCATTTGCCCAACCGGTAGCAGAACCGCGTATGCGGGTAGGGTACAGCTCGGTTGTAAACGGATATGCCAGTCCCCAGGCAGCGCCGTTGCAAACCGTCAGCAAAAACCCCAAAACCATCACTAGCGGAATGGTCTGAGCAAAGCCAAAGAGAAAAGCCGAACCCGCCAGCAGGGTTAAGAACAAAATCAACATGTTGCGGCGGTTGGCAACATCCGCCAGTGAAGCGGCAATGATTGCCCCTGGCACCTGCCCCAAATTAATAACGGCTGAAACTAGATAAGAATGTTCTAATGTGCTGCCTTCCGCTTCCAGAATTGAAGGAAGCCAGACAAAAACTCCCTGAAAAATATAATTCAACGCAAACCACATTACCCAGAGCGTGCTGGTAATTTGAACATATCGCCGCGACCAGATTCCCTGCTGCTGTTTGGAATTGTTTTCAGCAGGCACCGGCAATTGCTCATTCACCTGACTGCCTGTCTCGTCATCCGATGATTGCCCATCTGGGGTGACGCATATGTGCTCCACGATCTTGCGGGCTTCTTTCATCCGCCGTTGTGTGATCAGAAAACGCACCGACTCCGGCAAGGTGAGGCGGATCAAAGGCACCGTCAATAGCGCCAGAACGCCGAACAATAGCGCCGGCCGCCAGCCCCAGCGCAAAACAACCAGATATCCGACCAGCGCTGCCAGGACTCCACCCAATCCCCAAAACAAGTTTTGCAGCACAAGCAAACGCCCGCGCTGTTTGACCGGTGAGTATTCGCTGATCAGCGTCCCGGAAACCGGCAGGATTGCTCCCAATCCCATGCCGGTAAAAAAGCGCAACGTCAGCAGAAGCGGATAGTTCCAGGAAATAGCCGAAAGCGCCAGTGCCAGACCAACATAGAGCATAATGACTTCCAGCGTCATCCGCCGACCAAGGCGGTCTGCCAGCGCTCCAGCCAGCACCGATCCGACCATCATGCCAAACATGCCGAAACTTGCCATTAATCCCAGTTCGCTGGGGCGTATATGCCATTCACTCCGAACCAGCGGTAACAAATAACCCACGACGGTAACACCGTATGCCGCCCAAACCCAGCATATCCCGACTACCAGCAACAAACGAATGTGAAAACGCCCCAGCGGGGCAGTATCCAGACGGTTCAGCAATCTCTGTGTTTGCATGACATGGCTTGTCCTTTTCTTTGATGAGGGCTGTTACTACCTCTCACTATCCGACGACCCGACAGCCCAAGCGATTTTACTCCTCTTCTTGTCATCTTGACAACCGGCTTAAGAACGACCTAAAATGAAAGTGAACCCTGATAAGGGAAAATATACACATGAAGATGATTCATTTGTTAACTTTACTCTTGATCGGCATGATTTTGTTGATGTCTTGCTCGCTGTTTCAGCCAGCGGAGAAGGAGGAAATCACTATGCCTGAACAACAGGGAAGTCTGGTCTTACAAAGCCCGGCTTTTGCGCCGCAGGAGGCAATTCCGGCAAAATACACCTGTGATGGCGAGGATGTCTCCCCGCCTCTAGAATGGAGCGGCGCTCCAGCAGACACAAAATCTTTTGCCTTAATCGTGGATGACCCAGACGCGCCGATTGGCACCTTCAATCATTGGATTCTGTTCAATATCCCTGCCAGCGTTAATCAATTACCAGAAGGAGTACCCCGCAAAGATACACTCGCCGATGGCAGCCGACAGGGAAAAACGAGCTGGCGCAAAGTGGGCTATGGCGGCCCATGTCCGCCTTCCGGAACGCATCGCTATTTCTTTAAGCTTTACGCGCTGGACACCATGCTCAACCTGCCTGCTGGCGCCACGAAAGAAGAAGTGCTTCAAGCCATGTCTGGACACATCCTGGCAACAGGCGAATTGATGGGAACCTACAAGCGGCGCTAATCTTTCAGCGCGTAAACAACCGACACAGTTCTTCAGCAAAACGCTTCTGGATAAGCTGGACATTGCTTTCCTTGTAAATCGAACCGGGCTGGTTATATCCCCAGTTGAGCTTTTCCTGGACAAAGCAAAACGACCGCCGCAGGAAATCCTCATCCACCGCCGGCATGGGAATATCTCCGGTGAGTTTCTGTGTGTTCGCCCGGTCATAGATGCCGACCTTTCCTAACATGAACGGCTGATAAGCTACCAACATCCTAGCAAATAACTTCTCCAATGAAGATCGTCCGCTTAAGTCTCTGACCAGGCGGATTCCACGCACACCAACCACTTCAGATGCGACTCTTAAGATTTCCCCAACGCGTACTGGGTAAGGATGGGTCAAGTAATAAACACTGCCCGGTTCGTTTTGGTCAGAAGTTAAGATACGATTGAGCAAGATAGCCGCTGTATCCAGCGGAATCACGTTAAGCGTGGCACTCTCATCGCCTATCGAATAAAACTCCACTTCCAGCACCTCTCCTAGCGAATGGAACGGTGCACAAACGCTTTTCAATAAGACCATTCCCTGCGGCGGACCGTAAATCACCCCCAAGGGCACATCGTCTGGCAGATATCCATCTGTCGAGCGCCCGCAAATAATCCCCGGCAGAAAAATGCAGTACGGCAGTCCGCTTTGAACAACCGCTTTTCTGGCAAACCACTTAGAACGGCTGTATCCGTTGACAAACTGCTTTGGCTCAGGTGGTTGACCTGCCGGCACAAACACCTCTCTGCCATCATAGAGATCATACGCCGTGCCGACATAGCCAAACATTTGCAGGCGTTCAAAATTACGCCGGGCAAAATTAAGCATGTTCAATGTGCCGCGCAGATTTACACTTTCATACACCTCTTCCGGAGCAATCAAATCCGTGACCGCTGCCGCATGGCAGACATGGGTCACGCGGCTGAAGTCATAGTTGCCCGCGATGCCCAAATTCTCCAATGTAATGTCACCTTGAACGGGAATAATACGAACAGCTTTCTTGTCTCCGCCGATGAAAAACTTTTGTTCTTCTTCCCCAAACATCCATTGGTGACGGTTTGCAATGATTTCCAGCAGCACCCGCAGGCGTTTGATCGCATTACCCGGCGGCATGTCTGCATCCCTAACCAGCACAAAAGCGCTCTCAAAGCTCTGCTCATGGACAATCTCTTCCAGTAGGGCGCGGCCAAGAAAGCCCAGTCCGCCAGTGAGAAAAATATCACCAGATTGTCTTGACCGTCTATCCATTAGAGCTGCCCCAATAATGATGTATAGAAAACTGATTTTACAACGCAAAAAATGTTCGACTGACAAGTTCAAAGTATAACACTATGAAGCATATCCGATGAAAGGGGTTTCTTGAAGTATAATCATTTCCCAGAAAGGTACGGTTTATGCTAGGAAAAGTTCTTCGAGTATTGGGGGGCGACCCCCAAAAACGCGAGTTAGAAGAAATAAAAGAAATTGTCAGCCAGATCAATGCGCTGGAGGCGGAATATGAACGCTTGAGCGATGACGAATTGCGCGCCAAAACCGACCAGTTCAAACAGCGGCTGGCAGATGGCGAAACGCTGGATGACTTGCTGATAGAGGCTTTTGCCGCAGTGCGTGAAGCCTCCAAACGCACGCTCGGCTTGCGGCACTATGACGTTCAGCTTATCGGCGGCATCATTTTGCACCGCGGCAAGATTGCCGAGATGCGCACTGGTGAAGGCAAAACCCTCGTCGCCACCCTGCCGATTTATCTGAACGCCCTGACTGGGCGCGGTGTACATCTGGTAACGGTAAATGACTATCTGGCGCGGCGCGATGCACGCTGGATGGCACCCATCTATCACGCGCTGGGAATGAGCGTGGGAGTCCTGCAGATGGCTTCGCGCACTGAGAACGGACGCATGGCATTTCTGGTGGATTTCGAACGCACCTCGCCGCATGAAGACCAGCATAACCTGCGCATGGTACTGCGCGCCGAAGCCTATAAAGCAGACATCACTTATGGCACCAACAGCGAGTTTGGCTTTGACTATCTGCGCGATAACCTGACCATGCGGCTGGAAGACCGCGTCCAGCGAGGGCATTACTACGCTATTGTGGACGAGGTGGACAACGTCCTGATAGACGAAGCGCGCACCCCGCTCATTATCTCCGGTCCAGCGCAGGAAGAAACGGAATGGTATCAACACATGGCGCAAATTGTCCGCCAGCTTCGCCCAGAGGATTATGAAATTGACGAAAAAGACCGCACCGTCAGTCTGACTGAAGTGGGCGAGGCACATGTGGAAGAACTGTTGGATATGCCGCTGCGTGACCCAGAGCGTCCCGAAGACATCACTCCCGAACAGGCGCGCATCTTGGGTTATTTGGAGCAGGCATTGCGCGCTCAACATCTTTACCGTCGCAACAAGGACTATCTGGTTCAGAACGGCAAGGTGATCATCATTGATGAGTTTACTGGTCGGCTGATGCCCGGGCGCCGCTGGTCTGAAGGCTTGCATCAGGCAATTGAAGCCAAAGAAGGCGTCAAAATTGAACCGGCCAACGTGACCTATGCCACCATCACCCTGCAAAACTATTTCCGTATGTATGAAAAGCTGGCAGGTATGACCGGCACCGCCCTGACCGAGGCGGAAGAATTCGGCAAAATCTACAAACTGGATGTCTTTCCTATCCCGACCAATCTGGAATACATCGCCTCTCTGCCCGACTCGCATCTGGTAGCCGTTGAGGCGAAGGATGAGCAGGGCTATAAATACACCTACTACGCCGAGCGCAACGACCCGCAACGCAAGCCTGTTTTCTGGAAACGCAAGGACTATCCCGATGTGGTTTATCGCACACAGGAAGCTAAACTGCGCGCCATCACACAGGAAATCATCCGATTTCACGTCATGGGACGACCGCAACTTGTTGGCACAACTTCAGTCGAACATTCGGAACTGCTCTCTGAACGTCTGCAGGCGGAGCCGGTACGCCGTTTGTTGCAAGCACTGCTCATCCGAAGGGCTTGGATGGAGCAAAATCACATCGAGGTGCTGGACCGCCCAATACCAGAACTGCAAGTCCTCAATAAGCCATTGTCGGAGCTGAATCCTGGAGAAATGCGCCCGTTAGCGCGCAGTCTTGGTTTGTCCCTCAATTTGGAAGAACCACAGAATCTGCAAAAGTTACTCGCCATACTTGAGCTTTCAGCGGAAGATGCACCACGCCTGCTCAAGGTCATTCAAGGCGGTGTTCCTCATCAGGTATTGAACGCCCGCAAGCATGACGAGGAATCGCAAATTATCGCCCGCGCTGGGGCGTTCGGTATGGTCACCATCGCTACCAATATGGCTGGGCGCGGCGTGGATATCAAGCTGGGCGGCGAGCTGCCAGAAGCAATCCTGCGCGATGTCAACCGCGTTTTGAGCAAAGTCACGGCTGACCCGTATGACATGACCAATGAAGAACGCCGTGAGGCGCTGCTTGAGATGCCTGTCGAGGATTACGGAATTTATGAGGAGGCGGTCAAAAGCTTTCTGCAATACATGGAAGACATGAAACGGGTGCGCGATCTGGGCGGCTTGCATGTGATCGGCTCTGAGCGCCATGAAGCGCGCCGCATTGATAACCAATTGCGCGGTCGTTCAGCCCGTCAGGGCGACCCGGGTTCCTCGCGCTTCTACCTATCCCTTGAAGATGACCTGATGCGCCTGTTTGGCGGTCAGCAGGTCGAAGGGCTATGGAAACGAATCTTCTTCGATGACAGTCTGCCGCTGGAAATGAATATGATTGGCAGAATGGTCGAACAATCACAGGAGCGGGTGGAAGGAGCCAATTTTGACATCCGCAAGCACTTACTGGAATACGATGACGTACTAAACAGCCAGCGCAAACGCATCTATCAGCAACGCGATCAGGTATTCACAAAAGACGATCTGGTCGAAGATGTTCTGGAAATGTTACGCAGTGAATTGCAAGAACGTATTCCTCAGGCACTTAAGGACGAAGAAGGACCCTGGAAATTGCTGGCTTATCTGGACCAGATTCAGCCGCCGTTCTATTACGATAGCATTAGCTGGCCCTCGTTCACTTTTCGCCTGCTGATTGACGCCCTGCGTCGGGAAATCTCCTCTAACAATCCAGGCACAGACGAAGTACGCGATGCCTTGCTGCGTATGGCGGAGCGCGCCCTGGAAGCCGAACGCAGGCATGTGATGCGCTCTGTGCAAAACCGTCTGGAACATCTGGAAGCACTGATCCGGCAACAGCAGGATGAACGTCTGGAAATCCTGGATAATTTCTTTGATACTCTTGGCGAAGGTGAAGAAACGATTTCTTACAGCCGCCCCCAGGAACTTTTGGCACAAATCTCCGAACAGGTTCATGTAGCATTGAAACTCTCAGCGGATCAACTGCGCCGTTTGCCCGAAGGCGACCGAGACGTGCGTATGGCATTACGCCAGCAAGTTGAAGCATCCCTGCAAGCTGTTCAGATTAACCGCATGATTCTGGCATTGGAGAAATCTCTAGAGGAACAAACCGGTATTCGTTCTGATCAATGCCAAGGGAGGCCCTGGGAGGAAGTTTCCTCCATGATTCTGGACGCTGTTGAGCACTTGTTCGACCTTCGTGCAAAACGTTTGCTGGGTGAGCAAGGGCAAATCCGCCACGACGTGGATAATTACCTTTCGCGTCTGCCGAATCTGACACTGGATGACCACCAGCTCATGAACCTATTGCTGGTCACTGCCCAGAGCACCCGCCTGACCTTTGACCCGAAAACCCACCAGAAGCGTCAGAAAGCTTACTACCGCCTGAAATACTTCTATCTGGCGGCAAGTCTGGTGGAAGAAACGCAGCCGCAACGCGTGGCAGAACAGGTGCTGGAGCATCTGCAAGGCGGACTGGACGCGCTCCGCCAAGCTTACGGGCTGGCGGAATGGCAGCGATTGACCCAAATGGAAGTGACGTTGCAACAGCTAGATGACAAAACGCGTGATGGCTTAATCGAACAATTGGGATTGGAAACCTTTGAGAAAATCGCAAACATGCCATTGAGTGCTTTCAGCGAGGAGGAACGCGAACGAGTGATTGATTATCTTGGTTGGCGTCTGCAGAATGAACTCTTCCGTCAAATCTTGCTGCACGCTATCTCTGACCTGTGGGTGGAATACCTGACCAAAGTTGAATCCCTGCGGGTTTCGATCGGTCTGGAAGCCTATGCCCAACGCGATCCGCTGGTACAATACAAAAGCCGTGCCTCTGAAATGTTCCGTGAACTGCTCAGTGATATTCGCGTTGCAGTGATCAACCGCATTTTCACAGTGCAGCCCCGCCGCGAAGCCGCCGCAACGGTAGAAAAGGAGCGCAGCGGAGAAAAAGAGCGCCCTGTTGTCCAGAGCGCCGCTCAGTCAGCACAAATCAGCAGCGGGAAGAAAAAGAAGCGCCACCGCCATTAATGGACACGTTTCTAAAACCTCTCGACGCCAGTCTCTTGCAACCGGCGTCGAGAATTTTTGGGAGGACCGCTATGACTGAGGAGGAAACAGGAATCGGCTTTAGATCCAGCCGCGCAATTGCATAGCCTTCACCACGCGGTTAATCGCCACCATATAGGCAGCATCGCGCATATAGACTTTCTCATGCTCCGCCATTTCCAAAACAGCAGCAAAAGCCACACTCATTTTCTCATCCAGCCGCTTCAGGACTTCTTCCTTTGACCAGTAGAAATTCATATCGTTCTGCACGCTTTCAAAATAAGAGACAGTCACCCCGCCGGCGTTGCACAAAAAGTCAGGGATTAAGAAAATGCCGCGTTGTTTGATCAGCTCATCCGCCTCCGGCGTGGTGGGCCCGTTTGCGCCTTCCGCAATGATACGCACACGGCTGCTGATACGATGCACAGTCTCAGCGTTGATCTGACCTTCCAGCGCCGCTGGAATCAATACATCCACGTCTTTGGAAATCCAGACATCTCCGTCTTCAATAGTATAGCCGGCAGCTTTAGCTTTTGTCTTGTCAATTGAACCATATTGATCGGTAATGCTCATCAGGAAATGAGGGTCAACGCCATCGGCTTTACTGACGGTGTAAGAACAACGGTCATCACGATCCCAATAGGAAACACAGATCACCTTGCCCTTAAGCATTTCAATAAACCCAATCGCAGCATATTGTGCTACGTTGCCAAAACCCTGAATGGCAGCCAAACACTGCGAAGAATCCATATTGAGGTGTTTCATAGCTTCACGCACGGTGTAAATGACACCAAAACCGGTCGCCTCAGTGCGTCCGAGTGAACCGCCGCCGCCCACCGGTTTACCGGTGATGACGCCCGGTGTATATTGACCAGACAGCTTGGAATATTCATCCATCATCCAGCCCATCATCTGAGGCGTAGTGCCCACATCCGGCGCTGGAACGTCTTCACGTGGACCAATATTCTTCCAGATTGCCTGAACATAGCCGCGCACCAGGCGTTCTTTCTCGCTGGTTGAGAGCGTGGCGGGGTCAACAATGACGCCGCCTTTACCGCCACCCAGCGGCAAATCCACCACAGCACATTTCCAGGTCATCCAGGTTGCCAGAGCTCGCACGGTATCCACGGTCTCAGCAGGATGAAAGCGAATGCCTCCTTTGTTTGGCCCGCGCGCGTCGTTGTGCTGGACACGATAACCCTGAAAAACGCGAATCGAGCCGTCATCCATGCGCACCGGAATCCGAAAATGGTATTCACGCAACGGCCAGCGCAGAATCTCACGCACCTGCGGTTCCAGGCCCAACAGGTCAGCCACATGATCAAACTGTTTTTGTGCCATCTCAAATGCATTTGTTGCCATCGCCATTTTGCTTACTCTCCTCGTCTCAAAAAGTATTGAACTGACTTTCGACAGTTACAGTGGATAGAAAAACGATTGAGCAAAAAAATAAGCGGACACCCTCGGTAAAGTGTGCCCGCCTTTCAGTGCAAACGCCTGTGTCGTTGTTCTCCCGGCACTGCTTCCTCCAACCAAGATAGTCATTTATAGCGTAACAAAATACCTGATACGCGTCAATAGGATGAAAATCGCTTTTTGTGGGTGACGGTTATCTGAATAAAAAGGAGTTTTGTCAGACAATATCAAGCCGCCTAACAACCCGAATCAACCTTGATGGTTAGCTTTTCTGGTTTGCAGTTGTTTTTCCAGCTCCTGCCGCAACTGTTGCGGGTCTGCCCGTCCCTCCGCAAGCCGCATAACCTGACCAAAAAACCAGTTAAAGAGCGTCTCTTTTCCAGACAGGTAATTTTCCAACTCCTGGGGATGTGCTATCAATACTTGTGCAACCCAATGGGCAATCTGATCCGCATCCGAGATTTGCTTCAAGCCGCGCTCGGCAACAATTTGCCCGGCAGCGTGACCGCTATGCAGCATCTCGCTCAGTACTGTTTTGGCAGTGTTCAGGTTGATTTCGCCCTGTGCCACCAGTCGCAGCAATTCCCCCAGCGCTGCAGGCGAGACTTTAATTTCTTCCAGGCGTTCACCGCTCTGGTTCAACCATGCAAACAACTCGCCGGTAATCCAAGCGGCAACTACACGCGGTGCCACTTGTGGCACGGCTTTAACCGTCTCTTCAAAATAATCAGCAATGGCATATTCCTCTATCAGCAGGGCGGCATCTTCAGCACTCAAGCCGTACTGCGTTTGAAACCGTTTTAGACGGGCAAAAGGCAGTTCGGGAAGCGAAGCCGCCACGCGCTCAAGCCACGAACGTTCGACCGCCAGAGGCGGCAAATCAGGCTCGGGAAAGTAACGGTAATCATGTGCCTCTTCTTTGCTGCGCTGGGAGAATGTCATCTCGCTGGCATCATCCCACCCCAGCGTTTCCTGTTCAATCGTTTCACCACGCTGCAAAGATGCCATTTGCTGTTCAATCTGATAAGCAGTGGCGCGGATCAAAGCACGAAAGCTGTTCAGGTTCTTAATTTCCACCCGAGTCCCCAGCTCTGCGCTACCCACCGGGTGCAAGGAAACGTTCGCCTCAAACCGAATAACCCCTTTCTCCATATCACCTGAGTTAACCCCCAACACGCGCAACAGGTGGCGCATCCCCTCAGCAAAAGCACGCAGCTCCTCCAGCGTGTGCATATCCGGCTCGGTAACAATTTCCAGCAAAGGCACGCCAGCGCGGTTCAAATCAACCAACGAGTAACTTTCTTTCTCACTGCTGACATGAGTCAACTTGCCGGTATCTTCTTCGAGATGGACTCGGCGGATGCGGATGAATCGTTCACCATCCATCGTCCGGATAGGCAGTTTTCCATGCTGTGCCAGCGGGTACTCATATTGTGAAATTTGATACCCTTTGGGCAGGTCAGGATAAAAGTAATTCTTGCGGGCAAACAGGCTGACCGGCGCAACCTGACACTCCAACGCCAGCGCCACGCGCAGCGCAAGTTCCACTGCCTGGCGGTTGACCACCGGTAATGTGCCCGGCATTCCGGCACACACCGGGCATACAGCGTTGTTCGGCGGCGCCTGTGTCAAATCCACCACTGGACAACCGCAGAACATTTTTGACCGGGTAAGCAGTTCGGCGTGGATCTCTAGACCAATAACCGGTTCATATTGCATGAGTGTCTCGCACCGTATTCAAGGCGTGATTAACAAATTTACAACCGGTTGACAAATTTCTCAATCCGCCGCAAAGCCTCCTCGATCTTCTCATAGGCGGTGGCATAAGAACAGCGCACGAACCCTTCGCCACCGGCGCCAAATGCATTCCCCGGCACAACCGCCACATGTTCTTCCTGTAACAGACGGTTGGCAAACGTATCATCATCCAGCCCAGTCACGCTGACCTTTGGGAAGGCATAGAAAGCACCGCGCGGCTCAAAGGTGGGCAAACCAATACGGTTCAATCCAGAAACAATCAGTTTACGCCGTCTATCGTATTCCTCGCGCATTTCGATCACATCTTCTTCACATTCTCGCAGTGCGGTGATGGCTGCCGTCTGAGCGGTGGTAGGAGCGCACATGATGGTGTACTGATGAACTCGCACCAGCCCCTGCATGATTTCTTTGGGCCCAGCGCAATAGCCAATGCGCCAGCCAGTCATGGCATAATCTTTGGAAAAAGCTCCAATCAGAATGGTACGGGTGCGGGCGCCCGGCAGCGCCGGAACACACACATGCGGCACGCCATATACCAGACGGTCATAAATCTCATCAGAAATCACTATTAAGTCATGTTCTTCAGCAATCCTTACCAATTCCAGTAACCGTTCACGACTGGCAACTGCTCCAGTTGGGTTGTTCGGGTAACCAATGAGAATGGCTTTCGTGCGCGGTGTGATGGCTGCGAGTACCGCTTGTGGATCAAGATCAAAATTGTTTTCCATTCTACACGGCACTTCTACCGGCACCCCTCCCGCCAAATACACGCCCGCCTGATAGGAAACAAAGCATGGGGTCAGAATAATCACCTCATCACCTGGATCAATCAATGCGGTGAACGCCAGATACAACGCTTCAGAACCGCCGACCGTGATGATAATTTCTCCATCCGGATCATAACGCACGCCGTAGAGTCTCTCTAGATGAGCGGCAATTGTCTGGCGCAGTTCGTTCAAGCCAGCGTTCGAGGTGTAATGCGTCTCACCTCTTTGCAGGGAGCGGATCCCGGCTTCAAGGATGCGTTCCGGCGTGGTGAAATCTGGCTCGCCAATTCCCAGTGAGATAACATCCTTCATTGTTGCCGCAATATCAAAAAACTTGCGGATACCAGAGGGTTTCAGATTGACGACCTTTTGGCTAAGATAGGTTTGGCGCATGGTTTCTCCTTGCTTCAGAGAAAATGGTTTATCTAAGATTAAACTGGAGTGATTTCCCAGTCGTCATTGCGTTCATCGTAGAACAATTCAAAGCTCTGTCCTTGGTGTGTGCACACGCGAAAGCCCTTGCCCTGTGGTGTACACCAGTCTGCTTCAATAACATTGATCTCCAGACGTTCCCCCTGCCACCAGAAGGCTGTCGGTCGCTCGGCATAGGTATAACCCGAATGACAGACTACAACGTTCATCGCAACGCCCGCGAGCCATCTCCAAGATTCAAATGTACCGCCTGGCTTTCCAGATGCACCTCTTCACCGATCAGTGAGTCTTCAAGAATGAGTTGAAACACTTCTGTACCTTCGTCAATGATCGAGTTGCGAATGATGGCGCTGTCAATGCGGCAATTGCTACCGATGGAAACATACGGTCCGATCACCGAACGCGTCACTTGCGCTTCTGGATGGATAAACACCGGAGGAATGATTGCTACATCATGACAATGCGAATTTTCTTGTGCCTGCTGGTAGTACTTGCTCAGTAAATAGCGGTTAGTTTCCAGCAACGCCTCCGGCACACCTGCATCCAGCCAGACATCCACAGTCTCCGTAACGAAGCGCGCTCCCCTTTCCAGCATGATATTGATGGCATCTGCCAGAAAGTACTCATTCTTGAGCATGGCTTTGCGGCGCATCTGTTCTTCAATTGCTGCAATCAGCGCCTCGCCGTTGCGAAAATAATAAAATCCCACCGCCGCCAGGTTGTTACGCATATCCTGTGGTTTTTCCACCAAACGTGTAATAAATCCCTGATCGTTCACCTCTGCCACACCAAAACGGCGCGGGTCTGGCACTGCTTTCACCCAGGCAACCCCCTCAGCGGTTTCGTCTTTCAAGAAAGACAGGTCTGTTTCAATCAATGTATCCGAAAACGCCATGACCATCGGACCATTGAGATACTCTCGCGCCAGATAAAGCGCCTCCGATTGACCACGCATTTCCGTCTGAACCACATAATAGCACACCTTGTCCGGATGGTGCTGCTCCATGTGGTTTTTGATCTGGTCACCTTGTGGACCGATGATAAAGACATATTCGGCGCGTTCAGCACCAGGCAGTGTATTGAACTGGTCCAGAACATAATCCAGAACGGTCTTCCCAGCCAGTGCGATCAGCGGCTTAGGTTTACTCCAGGTGTGCGGACGCATTCGGGTACCCCGCCCAGCCATTGGGATGGCAATCTTAAAGTTTTCCGCCATAAGCAAATCATCCCCAATTCAATTCTTTTGATTTCGTTGTTTATTGTAACACCCTGCGGAGTGCTGCGATAGTGCCATGATGCAGGTTCAGTAATTACAAGTTTCTTAACCCACCAGCAGTTGCACACGGTAACGTTCCACATCAACCTCGCTAAGCGGCTGAGGAAGCTGAATATCGAGCGATTTCAGCGTCTCGACCAGCAGACGAGCGATCATCAGATTGCGGTACCATTTTTTGTTGGCGGGGATAATGTACCACGGCGCCCAGTCGGTGCTGGTCTTGCTTAAGACATCTTCATAAGCCTGCATGTACTGCCCCCACAGGGCGCGTTCCTTGAGATCGCCTGGATTAAACTTCCAATGTTTGCTGGGATCAGCCAGACGGTCAAGCAGACGCTGCTTTTGTTCTTCTTCGTCAATATGCAGGTAGAACTTGAGAATTGTAGTACCCTCCTCCACCAGCAGGCGCTCAAAGGCATTGATCTGGTCATAGCGTTTTTTCCAGACCGATTCGGGCACCAGCTCATGGACACGCACCACCAACACATCCTCATAATGACTGCGATTAAAGATGACCATTTCGCCTTTAGCGGGTGTCATTTTGTGAATCCGCCAGAGGTAATCGTGTGCCAGTTCTTCGGGAGTGGGTACTTTGAAACAAGCCACCCGCACACCCTGCGGATTGACGCCATCAAAAACAGAGCGGATGACGCCGTCCTTGCCGCTGGTATCCATCCCCTGCAACACAATCAGTACCTTGTGCTTTCCTTCAGCATACAGGCATTCCTGAAGTCTCTCCAGCTCTGCGTTGAGCTTTTCCAGCTCTTGTTGTCCCTCCTCTTTGCCTCCCTTAAGCTCACTGGTATCGTTCGGGTCAAAATCCTTCAGGCGCACTTTTGCGCCAGGTCGAACGCGGTACACCTTTGACATCCTGCTTCTCCCTTTCTGCTGATCAATCCATTTCAGTTGGCTTCTGTAAATGCCACGCCGTTGTTTGCTGATATACATGTGCCAGACGTAAAAGCATCTCTTCGCCAAACGGTGCTCCCATCAATTGCATCCCGACAGGCAGCCCCTGATGGTCAAAACCAACGGGGAATGCCAGCCCCGGCACCCCTGCCAGATTCGCCGGCAGCGTAAAGACATCTTCCAGATACATCGCCAGCGGCTCATCAGTATGCTTGCCGATCTTAAACGCCGTGCTGGGTGCCACCGGCGCAGCAATCACATCCACCAGTTCAAAAGCCTTTTCGAAGTCACGCTTGATCAACGTGCGCACTTTTTGTGCCTGACCGTAATAAGCATCGTAGTAGCCGGCGGAAAGTGCGTAGGTGCCAAGCATGATACGCCGTTTGACCTCAGCGCCGAACAGTTTGCCGCGCGTCTCACAAAACAGATCCAGTACATTCTCTGCCTCAACCCGAGGGCCAAAACGAACACCATCATAACGCGCCAGATTGGCGGAAGCCTCCGCCGGGGCAATCAGATAATATACCGGCAAGGCATACTCGGTATGCGGCAGGTTGATCTGCCGCACTTCTGCGCCCAATCCCTCCAGATGAGCAATTGCGGCTTTGACGGCATTTTCCACCTCTGGTTGAATACCCTTGATGAAATACTCTTGCGGAACGCCAATGCGAATGCCTTTCAGGTTTGTCTCGCTGTTCAAATGTAATGGCGGTAAGGGCATATCCACCGAGGTGGCATCTCGCGAATCAAACCCTGCCATATGTGCGAAGAGCAGCGCAACATCTTGCGCCGTACGGGCAAAGACACCCACCGTATCCAGCGAAGAGCCATACGCCACCAATCCAAAGCGCGAAACACGTCCATAGGTGGGTTTCAGACCGGTCACACCGCAAAACGAAGCCGGTTGCCGTACACTACCGCCCGTATCCGTCCCAAGAGCAGCAAGAGTCATGCGTGCGGCAACCGCCGCGGCGCTTCCCCCGCTTGAGCCGCCGGGCACGTGCGCCAGATTCCAGGGATTACGTGTCACACCGTAAGCGGAATTTTCTGTAGATGAACCCATTGCAAATTCATCGGCATTGGTCTTTCCCAGAACCACCACGCCGGCATCCAGCAAGCGCTGGACAGCGGTTGCGCTATAGGGCGGCACAAAATTATCCAGAATGCGAGAACCGCAGGTGCAGCGCACACCTGCTAGCGCCAGCAAATCCTTAATTGCGATCGGAATGCCCAACAACGGCGGGATAGATTCGCCGCGCTTGCGCGCCTGAATGTACTGCCTGTCAGCGGCGGCTGCCTGCTGCAATGCCAGCTCCGGAGTGAGTGTAATAAAGGTATGCAAACGCGGCTCCAGGCGCTCAATACGCTCCAAACAGGCGCGCACCAGTTCGGTACAGGTAAGCTCTCCACTGCGTAGTGCTGCCAGTGCCCGGCTTACCGTGAAATCGGTCAGGTCGTCAATGGCATTCATGGGACATCCAACACCGGAGGAACACAAAATTGATGTTTCTCAATTTTTGCGGCGTTGCGCAAAATCTCTTCCGTATCCAGCGAAGGCTGGACCTCATCGGCGCGCAGAACGTTTTGCGGCGGCAGGACGCTGAATGTAGGCAGAATATCGCCGGTATCCAGAGCTTGCAGACGGGCAGCATATTCCAAAATCTCGGAAAGCTGCCGGCGATAACGTTCCTTCTCTTCATCAGTCAGCGTCAGGCGCGCCAGACGAGCAATGTGTTCAACTTCCTGCAGGGTCAGCATGGGTGTCATTATATCAAAAGCCCTTCTTTAAGGTGCAGCGATTTGTTCCACATACCAGCGCAGATATTCTGCCGTATGCGCCTTCCAATATTCTTCGGTATGATTGCCAGGGTTCAAATGCCACTCATGCGGTACACGTAAATCGTTCAACATCCCGGCAAATTTTACAGCGGCATTCAAATAATCATCTCGTGTACCGATATCCACGTATAGTTTGGGGAGCTGATCAGCAGGAATTTTACCAAGCCAGTTGGAAAAGCCAGCGGGATCGCCGCTCACGGGATAACTATGCGCGCCAATCGCTCCAAAGGCTTCCCAGCGAATAAAACCGATCCGTACTGCCCAGATTGCGCCGCGCGAGATGCCTCCAATCGCCCGACAGGCACGTTCCGTGCAGGCAGGATAACGTTGGGTAATATATGGAACAAGCGCATCAACGATTGCCTGACCGAATGCGGAGTCTTGTATATTGATCAGCGAATTTTCTTCGTATGGCATGACAATCAGGAAAGGTCTGGCATACCCGCTGACAATCAGCTCATCAGCAGCCTGCGCCACGCCCAGCCGTTCCCACTGGTCATCTCTAAACCCCTGCCCATGCAACAAAACCAGTACCGGATAAAGCTCCGCTGAGGCAGGACGAAAACAGGGCGGCAAATACGCCCGGAAAACCAGCGGTTTGGTCAGCAGAGCAGTGTCCACCTGTCCGCGCTCAATGCGCCCGGATTGTTCGGAACAACCTAACAATGGAGGCGTTGCTGTAGCAGTCGCAGTAGGTAAAGGTGTCAATGTCGGGATCGGGGTAAAGGTGGACTGCAGCTCATTGAAGTTAGAAATAGTGACCTGCACAGGCGCCGGATTGACCGGCACTGGAATGCAGGCGGTCACCCCTGCAAACAGCAGAATGAAAGCAACAAGCCAGAGGCGCGAAAAATGTTTCTTTTTCATATTTCCTTGACGGTTCTCCGCTATTCGGATTATACTCTAACCTACCGGGGCGTGGCTCAGTCCGGTTAGAGTGCACGGTTTGGGACCGTGAGGTCGGCGGTTCAAATCCGCCCGCCCCGACAGGAAGGCGGTTGACCTACAAAGGCAGGTCGGCGGTTTCCCTTGACAGGGACTAGCGCAAATCCGCCGGACAACACTCAATCCGCCGAAACACCTCGGCGGTTCTGCTTGAAAAACGGTGAACCTCAGAAGAATGAATCGGAAACCGGATCTTATCATCGAAGCAGTACGCTATGACCCGCAGGGGCGCATTAAACTGGTGCGGATATATGAACGGCGCGGGCCAACATACTCCGACCTCCGCCTGATTGATCGTCAGGAATTGCTGAAGCGTCTGCGTGCCAATCAACGCGTCTGGATTGGTGAACGGCAACCTTATCTGGCAAGCACATTCCAGCTAAAAACACCGGTGCATCTTTTTGGTTCTAAAGGCAGCGAAATGATCATTTCTGAGAAAGTCGCCAATCCAAACGACCGCGATGATCTGCAAGACGCGCCGTTATTCTGATGCAACTGACAATGGGGGTGGCATCCACTGCTGTTGCCAAAACCTGCCTTGAACAGACCTTTTCTCTCCCTTATTCTCCCGGCTCATAACGAAGAACACCGCCTGCCCAAAACACTTTCACAGGCTCATGATTTTTTTCAAAAGCAAAACTATTCGGTCGAAATCGTAGTTGTTGAGAACGGCAGTCAGGATCGCACACTAGAGCTGGCACAATCGTTTACCCGACAAATCCCTTATTTGCACGTTATTCATGAGGACCAGCGCGGCAAAGGACTGGCGGTCAAACGCGGGATGTTAGAGGCAAAGGGCGAATACCGCTTCATTGCCGACGTAGATTTTTCCATGCCTATTGCAGAGATTAACCGTTTCATCCCGCCACAGTTGCCCGATCTAGACGTTGCTATCGCTTCGCGCGAAGCACCCGGCGCGGTGCGGTATAATGAGCCGCCCTATCGCCATCTGACCGGCAGAGTATTCAATACACTGGTGCGGTTGGTGGCATTGCCCGGATTGCAGGACACACAATGCGGGTTCAAATGTTTCCGCGCAGCCGTCGCCGAAGATATTTTTCGTTATCAGACGATTCCCGGCTGGACGTTTGATGTCGAAGTACTCTATATTGCCCGCCTGCGCGGCTATCGCATCGTAGAAATCCCCATCCCTTGGTATTTTGATGCCAACAGCAAAGTACGGGTAATGAAAGACTCAATCCAGATGGCATTAGACCTGCTTGCCATCCGCCGTAACCATTTACGCGGTTTCTATGCCCCTGAGCATCATCCCTGATCTAACAATCGAGGCACGCTTTTGGCGTGCCGGTTTGACATACCTGGCAGGTCTGGATGAAGCCGGCCGCGGCGCCTGGGCAGGACCGGTGACGGCGGCGGCGGTGATCTTCCGCGCTGATGAAACTCTGCCACAGCGATTATCCGGCGTACGCGATTCAAAACTGATGACCCCGTGCCAGCGCTCTTACTGGGCAGATAAGATCAAACAGGAAGCCCTGACATGGGGAGTGGGAATGGCATCCTGGGAAGAGATAGACGCGTTGGGCATCTTGAATGCCACCCGTCTGGCAATGCAGCGCGCACTGGAACAACTGATCATCACGCCGCAGCAGCTTTTACTGGATGCCTTGCGGTTGCCGGAAATACCTCTGCCACAAGAAGCAATTATTAAGGGTGACCGCCGCTCACTGAGTATCGCCGCAGCTTCCGTACTGGCAAAAACCAGCCGGGATGCCTGGATGATTGCCTGTGATCAGAACTTCCCGGGATACGGCTTTGCCCATCATAAGGGTTATGGTACATTTGCACATAAGCAGGCATTGGGCACACTTGGGCCCTGTCCGATCCACCGCAGAACGTTTTCTCCAATTGCCCGCTTGAAAACAAGGTGACGGCATAAGCGCCGCCACCTGGAAGTAAAAACATGAGCAGTGCTGAAGCTTAACGGAAGATTCTCGACATTCCATCCTGCCCGCGGCAGGAGCCGTCCTGCATACGGCCTGTCATCTTCACGGAGACGTCTTAGACGCCCCTTTGCGGTCATCCCTAACACAGTTACGGAAGCCGCTTCTCAGCTCTATCGGAGAGGTATTGTTCGCCCCAACCGAATTGTTAATCAGCAACTGCTCATACAATTACAAAATAGCATAAAACGAGCTGCTTGACAAGTAGTTTTCCCTGAAAAGGCGAAAACTCTAATCTTTCAGCAACCCGTTCTCAGCGGTTAATTCGTTACCCGAATGGTGACTGACATGCTGCATAGCGTCGTGCCGCTCTTCACCAGTCCCCAAGTCATCGTATAGAGCCCGGCGCTGGATGGGGCGATCGAGTCAACAATCAGGTCAATGGTTCCGTTCGGGTCAACCTGCTGTTTGAGGTCAAAGGCATTGTTGCCCTCATACATCGCTGTGCCGCCCAGATACTTGAAGTCCACCTCAGAAGTCAGCCAGGCACTGCTGCTGACGTTCTTAACCTTCCAGTGCGAGTCAAAGGAAGCACCCTTAGGGAATGAAGCGCCATAGGTTGGACTGGTTTCCAAAATCTGACACTGACCACTGGTGACCAACGTGGCAGTGGGAGAAGGTCCAGGCGTGGCAGTATTGCCAACAGCGATTTTAACCCAGAAGGAGCCGGCGGCATTAGCGCCAATGCCAAAGCGCGCTCCGCTGGCATTGCGTAATTTCCAGAATCCCTGATAAGTGCCGGCAGTTCCCGGAGCTTTGAGGGTCACGCTGAGGTCCACTTGTTGACCGGGTGCGACATTGCCTGGCATGGCAACTTCGACCGGTCCATCCATCGCGTTGCCGCTATCGAAGACCAGGGCATAAGCCGTTGTCCAGGTGCAAGAGCCATTGTTTTTCAACCGCCATGTTTTCACGAAGGTTGTGCCGGGGGCAAAATTGGTTCCGTCGGGCACTGTCACATCTGCCACAAAAGCCGCGCGATCACAGGGAACGGGAACCGGCGTCAAGGTTGGCGGCGGGGTTGAAGTCGGCACAACCGGTGTCAGGCTGGGAATGATGGGGGTGAGCGTAGGCGGCAGTGTGTTGCTCGGCAATTGTGTCGGCGGTGTGGTCGGCTGCAGCTCTAGAGTAGCCGCTTCCGTTGGGGTGTTCAGGCTCAGGGTAGGCCGGATCACCGCAGTTAAGGTTTGGGCAACCGCAGTCCCAATGGTATCCCCACCGGGCTGTTGCGGCGCAGGAGATGGCTGCAACCCAGTCAAATTACAAGCTGCGGAGACTAGCGCAATCAACAGGAAAACAGAGAGCAACGTTCGCTTTTTCATTTTGATTAACTCCTCTCTTCAAGTCGAACTGGTCAAACGAAACGCCCAAGAAACCTGTAGATTTTAAAACGATAGAATAACACTTTTTGTTCCGTTTTTAGCGGAGAAAATTCATGCCATCCTGTTTTCAGCCAGTAACAAAGCGCCGCCACAGTTCATACAGGTCTTCAGAAACAAAACCAACCTGTACCTCATCACCCCTGCGGATAGCGCCAGGGCGTTCGACCCACCCCACCAGTCCGCGTCGCCGTAAGGCTGCCCGTACAATCGTGTCAGGTTCACCCTTCCAGCCGGGGGTATGCCGCTGAATAGACTGCGCCATAGAGGTACAAGGTAAATTCTCACCTTCTATCGTGATGACAGCGCCGCTGGGAAAGAACAGGCGCGTCGCCGGCGGTAAAGCGGTTAGATGGGGAATGCCGCCGAGACACAAGTTTGCGCCCAGCCATTCGGCTCTGATCTCTTCTATCCCAACCTTTGCGGCAATTTCTGCCAGCTCTTCCACAGAAACAATCGAGACCTGGCGAAAGTTGCGAATCAAAGTGCCGCGTGGATAGTAAGAGATGTGCCCATCGGATGGGCGCGTGATTCCGCTATGACGGTCGCCGCTGAAGCCTTCAAAGGTAACCTGCACGACGCTTTGGGGCGTGCTGGTCAGGTCGGACGTGTCCAACCCGAGGTACACGCCCTTAACTTTACCGTTTGCCGCAATCTTCATGGTTACCCTCTCCCATTGGTGATGAGAACAACTTGATATGTATTATACCTGTCTATGCAATATAAATGGTGAAGGCGCTTTTGCCATTTGTTTGTTACAATAAATAGACGTTCAATGTCTAGACTTTTGCTTATTGAGGTGGCTTAGAGTGGAGCGAGCTGATCTGTATGCGGCGCTGCTGGTTCTTTCGGCGCTTGTAGCTGCAGTAATTGCTGTCGTTGCCTGGCTGCGCCGCAACGCCCCTGGTGCTATACCGTTGATGATACTGGTGCTGGCAATGGTCTGGTGGGCAATAACCTATGCCCTGCACTGGCTTACTCCTCACCAACCAAAACCGTTTTTCTGGCTGGATGCCACCTACCTGGGAGTGGTGACCGCGCCAACGGCTTTGTTTTCTTTGACGTTGCAGATCACCCATCGTGGACATTGGTTGAAGCGGCGCGTGCTCATTTTGCTGCTGATCGAGCCGCTGTTATCGCTGGTGCTGTTGTGGACAGATCCTTGGCACGGCTGGTTTTTTGGCGGTCAACGTCCTACCGAAGCAAACACGATTTTTCAGGGCGGGTTTTGGTTTTACACAAACATCTTTTACTCGTATGGTCTGATCCTGCTGTCGCTGATTTTCTTGATTACCCAATTCGCACAAATGTCCGGGCTTCTACGAAGCCAGACAGGCGTGATCCTTTTAGGCGCAATTCTTCCAGTGATGGTCAATCTGGTATCGTTATTGGGTTTTCACCCCCTGCCTGATCTGGACCTGACGCCGATTGTTTTCGTTCTCAGCAGTCTGATCTTTGCATACGGCTTGTTTCGTCACGGGTTGTTGTTGATTATACCGGTAGCGCGCAGTGTTCTGATCGAATCCATGCGCGACGGCGTATTAGTGCTGGATCGGCAAAACCGCGTGGTAGATTACAATCCCGCAGTTCGCGTCTTGCTGGGCACCAGCGGGCAAATATCCTATGGTTTGCCGATTCGGGAATGGTTGCCGCAACTGATAGATAAAGAAAGCGGCAGATTATTGATTCCGGCTGCAAACGGTGAGCAACGCACTGTAGAATGGAACACTGTTCTCCTATCCAATGATAAAAGACAGCCAATTGGACGGTTAGTTGTTTTTCGAGACTTAACCGATTTAGAACAGGCTTACATCGCTTTGCATGAACTCAATGAGCGTTTGCAGGCACAGTTGGAAGAAAACAAAGTCCTGCAGGAGCAACTACGCGAACAGGCGCTGCGCGATCCGCTGACGGGACTGTATAACCGCCGTTTTCTAGAAGAAGCGCTGCCGCGTGAACTGGCGCGCGCTGTTCGGCTGTCTTACAATATTTCTTTCGTGATGCTGGACATTGATCAATTCAAGTCATTTAATGACACCTATGGACATGAAGCAGGTGACAAACTGCTGCAGGCAATGGGCAAAGTATTAACCACCTATACACGAGCCGATGACATAGCCTGTCGTCTTGGCGGCGAAGAGTTTCTGGTGGTGATGCCGAACATTACAGGAGATACGGCTTTTCAACGTGCAGAACAATTGCGTCGGGCATTTGAGGAGATCAGCCTGACCTATCATTCACTTTGCTTGAATGCAAAAATTTCATTAGGGGTGGCATTATTTCCACAACATGGCAAAACGCCGGCAGAGCTGCTGCGTGCCGCCGACTGGGCATTGTACGATGCCAAGCAGCGCGGGGGCAACTGTGTGGTGGTTTACGGCAAGTAAAAGGCGGCTGTCGCCGCTCATCCTGCGCCAGCCGCCTCATGCATTCCAAACGCTTCTTCTTTAGACTTTTTGACCACAATAGGGACAGGCAACCCAGCCCACCTGCAGCGGCTGACCACAATGGGTGCAGGCTGTCGTCTGCGGGGGCAGCGCAGGTTTAGCGCCGGCGCTGCGGATCAGCATCACGCCGCCCCAGATGAGCAAACCAATGACGATCAGGGGGATCAAAAACCTTCCCGCCATCATCCAGCCTGCAAAAGAACTCCAGCCCCAATACGGATGCATGGGACGCATCCCGTAGCCCATGATTGGCATCCAGCCAAACCACATCCTGCCAATCCAGGGCAGTAATACCAGGGATGCCGCTACAATTACAGCCAGTATTCCAAGAATCCATTTCCACACTGTTTTCATATGAACCTCCATAGCGGGTCGCTGAACGGCAACCACATTTTTTCGATACTTTGACTATAGCAAACAAGTATGAAGGGTTTGTAAAGATACCTTACAGATTTGTTAAATGGCTGTTTTTTTTTGTTGTCTTGGGTTTGACTTTCGTTTGCTAATTTTGTAGAATATAATTAAGGAGGGTTTAATGTCAATGCTGCAACAGGGACTCACTGCTGAGTAGGGGGAAAGCGAATGAGGAAGTTGTCTGCTTGCTTGATTGCAAGCTTGGGAAGCGAGCCACAGGTAGTTACTGCAACGCTGGACTTGCTTTTGCAACGCGGCGTAGATATTCGCCGTGTCTGCGTAGTGCACACAGCGCCACTGCCAGGCAGTGCCATTGCCCGCTCATTGGAAGCTTTGCAGGCTGATGCATTAACGCATACCTACCCAAAACCCATCGAGTTCACTTTTGAACAGCTTTATCTGAATAATCGTCCGCTTGCAGATGTGGAAACGCCTCAGGAGAGCGCGGCGGCGTTTCAGATGTTTTATTGTCTGATCCGCAAAGCCAAGCAAGCCGGTGAGCGGGTGCATTTGTGCATTGCGGGAGGGCGGAAAACAATGGCAATCTATGGCATGGTGGCAGCGCAACTGCTCTTCGATGAGGGCGACGTACTGTGGCATTTATATTCCGCAGGGGATTTTCTGACCAGCCGCCGCCTTCATCCGCAGCCGGGCGATCAGGTGAACCTGCAGGAGGTGCCGGTGCTGTTGCGCAGTTACATCTCGCCGGCGCTGACTGGGCTGAGCCGCTTTGAAGATGCAGAACAGGCGTTGGAGCATTTTCAGCGTCTCAATTTGGAGCGGCGGCTGACCAAATGCCGCTCTTTTGTGAAAGAAAGTTTGACGGCAGCCGAACGGCGGGCAGTGGCTTTGCTGGTCTCGGAAGGACTTAGCGATCAGGAAATTGCCGCCCGGCTGTATCTCTCCCCGCGCACGGTGGAACAGCAGTTGCGTTCGGCATACGGCAAAGCGGCAGAGCACTGGGAATTGGAAGATGTCAACCGTGCGCAGTTGATTGCCCTGTTGGGCATCTATTACACCATCAGCGGCGCAGATATTGCCCAAGAATAAGGGAAAACCCGCATGACAAAATCTGAGAAACAAACTACATTACGAATATCTGTTCAGCCGGGCTGGGGGAAAACATTGAGCATTCCCGGCTGGCGGATCACCTTCAAAGGGACAAAACGAAAGGAGGTTGAATGAGAGACGAAGTTATCCAGGCTGCATTAGCGGGTCTTCTACACGACATCGGCAAACTGGCGCAAAGGGCGGGAGAAACTCCCAGCTTAAGAGAGAGCGATGAATACAAAGTTCATGCCCTACTGAGCAGTGATTTTGTCAAAAACTTTGTACCAGATCACTTAAGTAAAGGCCTCTTCGGCGTGCTGGCACATCATGCACCCAAAGACGACGCCAGCCGCCGCATTCAAATTGCTGACCACCTGGCAGCCAGAGAGCGTCGAACCGAGGCAGAGGAAGCAGAAGACCCTAAAGAGGCGCGCTTGATTTCTATCTTCACCAATATCCACCTTAAGGAACCTCCCCCAGAAAATAAAAAACACCGTCTTGCTCCACTTTCCACAGAAAACAAGAACACCTATCCAGTAGAAAATAAAGACAGGGATTACATCAGCTTGTGGAAACAAATGAAAAGCGAACTAGACAAGTGGAAACAGGATATGGGGGAAGAATGGAATAAACAATCTGCGGAGGAATACTTTTTCACACTTCTGGCTGTTTTCCAAAAATATCTCTGGTGTGTTCCCTCTGCAACACCCTGGCAGAAAGGTGAGCAGGAAAAGCCAAAGCGTAACTGGCCAGATGTTTCCCTATACGATCATAACCGCGTGACTTCAGCTATTGCCGCCTGTCTCGCCTATGATGAGTCTCTACCCGATGAGAATAGTGAAGACCCTATTGCACTCCTAGTACGCGGGGATGTTTCTGGCATACAGAATTTTATTTATCGTCTAAGCCGTCCACAAGCTGCAACCGAACATATCGCCAAACGCTTGCGTGGACGTTCGTTTTACCTCCAATTGCTTACAGAAGTCACCGTAGATTGGATATTGCGGCAAATCGGTTTACCGGAAAGCTGCATCATCTTTGTCGGCGGAGGGAGATTTGATCTACTGCTTCCTCTCAAAGTGCAAGAAGAATTAGAAAAGCTCCAAAGGGAACTATCGAATTGGCTTCTTCAACAATTTAAAGCTGAAATCGCCCTGCTCATCGCAGCCGAACCGGCCACACCAGCAGACTTTGGAGATACCCGAGCGATCTCCAGACGCTTAGACGAAAATCTGGAGAGGCTCAAACGGCAAAAATGGCTTCACCGGCTTGACAGTTTATTTGGATTTTCTGATGGTTCCCAGCCCAACCAACAACCTATGTGGCATGTCTGTTCAGTCTGTCAGTTAACGCCAATGCCAGATTCGGGAAAAATTTGTTCACTTTGTGAGCTCCATGCTAACATCGGCAAGCATCTGCCACACACTTCCCATCTGGCATACTGCTACTGCGACATACCAGAATTTGACGAAGAACGAATGATTGATTTCAGCCATTTCGGCGTCCGTGTGGCACTAGTACGAAACACCAAAGACCTTGAGATACTACAACGATACAAAGGCTCTGTCAAATTGTTTTCCATTAACAAAACGGATAATTTTATTGTGCCGCCTCTGCCCACAGCCTTTCGCTTTCTTGCTAATACGGCACCGAAGGCTTTGAAAAGAATTAGCGATGTTCAACCACCCGTTGAAGAAGGAGATGTGTTGCATTTTGAAGCGATCGCCAAACTTAGCAAAGGTGCGGAACGCATCGGAATCCTCAAAGCAGATGTGGACTTGCTTGGTCTGGTTATGAGCGAGGGGCTGGTGCAAGAAGAGGGAGGTACAAAAGATATCAACCCTCAAGCGCTTTTACGACCAACCTTGTCGCGTGTTGCCGCACTCAGCCGGATGCTTGATCTATTCTTCGCTGGACATCTCAACCGCATTTGTCGGGAAGTTTCTGACAACTGGTTAGAAGAAAATGCCGCTAAACGGGAAAAAGTGGATAACTTGTTTTACATCTTGTACTCTGGTGGAGATGACCTTTTTGTTGTGGGCCCTTGGGATCAAGTGTTACAACTGGCTCTAGAAATCAGAACACAGTTCAAGGAATTTTGCGGCGCTAACCCAAACCTGACTCTATCGGCAGGATACGTGCAGGTAAAGCCCCGCTATCCTGTACAAAAGTTTGCGGGTCTGGTGGATAATCAGGAAAAACTGGCAAAAAAGAAACGCAACCAGATCGCTGCCTTTAACGAAGCCCTTCCATGGACAAATAACGACATCGCCTGCCAAAATCATCAGATTAGCTTTGAACAGGCGCTGAGTTGGGCAAACAAATGGGCTGAAGAAATCGAGAACAAACAATTATCCAGCGGGCTAATTTATGATCTGGGGGCTATCTTCCGCCAGCATCTAGACAAAGAAAAGGAAAAGCTTAATCCTATGTGGACGCCGCGCCTGTATTACACATTGGTCAGGAGGATGAAACCCGAGATGCTGAAACAACACGAACATGCTATCATCCAAAGTATTGTCAGTCAGAAAGTACTAGTGCCAGTTTCAATTGCCAGTTTAATGATTAGAAAGGAGTAATTCACTATGATAACCACAAAACACATAACCACAAAACAAGTAAAAGCAAAGATCGAAGGATTGAAAAGAATGTCCGAACTGAATCCAGAAGATTACGCTGAGAAAGACGGTTGGGCAGAGAGTATTGTTATTGACCAGAAAAGCAGTCTTAATGCTACCCAACTGCGCAAGATTTTCCACTACGTGAAATCATTAAGGCGTGAATTCAAGCAGCAGGGCGGGCTCGATCGTGCTAAAGTTGCAATGATGACACCTCTTCTGGCTTACGCTGCAGGAAGGAAGCATATCAGCGACGACTTTTATGACCTGCTCGTTACTATGTTCGGATCTACCAGATGCCAAGATCGGAAAGATTTTGAAAGTGCATCGAACTTTCTGGAAGCCATCATGGCATATCACAAGTACTACGATAAGGACAATAAAAAGTAGAAGGGAGAGGAAAAGAAATGGCGCATAAACTTCTCGGCAAGTATCTGTTGAATGGACAAATTGTCTGCATAACCGGTTTGCATATTGGCGGCTCTGCAGCCGGACTAGAAATTGGCGGTATGGACAATCCAGTCATCAAAGACCCGCTTACAGATGAGCCAATCATCCCTGGTTCTTCCCTTAAGGGCAAATTGCGCTCCCTGGCGGAATGGCATCTTGGTCTGATAGCCAAACACCCAAAACACAACAGTTACCAGGCTTATGCGTGTGAAGAACTGGAGAATTCACCTTTGGATGAGGAAAAGCGTAAGCGTGTTCTTCAATTAGCCCGTTTGTTCGGTCCGGCTACCGACAAATCGAAAGCAAGGGAAATCGCTGGTCCAACCCGTCTGATTGTGCGAGATGCGCGCTTAACTCAGGCTGCAAAAGAAAAATTGGAGTATAACCTTGGTAAAGGTTCGTTTACCGAAGTAAAAACCGAAAACGCTATTGACCGAGTAACCTCTGAAGCCAATCCCCGTCCTATAGAGCGTATCCCTGCCGGTGCAGATTTTAATATTAGTCTTGTAGTGGATTGCTACGAGCAGGACGACCATAAACTGCTGCGTTTACTTTTTACCGCCATGTCACTGCTGGAACATAGTTCGCTGGGCGGCGGCGGTTCACGCGGCAACGGGCAGATTGCCTTCCAAGAACTAAAACTGATCTGGCGTTCTGCGGACGACTACGCACAAGGCAGACCCGGCAACGAGATAAACCTGCCCAGCGGAGGCAAAAATGTGCAAGAAATTCTAAGTCAGTTTGATACGATTAAGTGGCCGTAAACATAGGAGCACTTCCTATGAATACTTTTGCTGTGTATTTTAAACCCCACAGTTCTCTGGCGGGTTGGCCGCTCGCTTCAGATACGCTTTTTGGCGCAGTCTGCTGGGGTATTCGGATGTTAGGACTGATGAATGACAACCAACTTGAACAATGGTTAGCAGATAACCGTCTCAGTCCGCCATTTGCCTTCAGCCACGCCTTTCCCGTCTTCTATCCACCACAGGGCAAACCCATCCGTCTTTACCCGCGCCCGTTATCCTTTCAGCTTACCTTTGAAGACTATAAAGCATTGGTAACAGACCATTCAAACCGTCATAACGTGCCGCGCAAGGCAGCAAGTGTTGAGATAAGCAAGCGAATCAAAGATTTCAAAAAGCCGGCTTATGTAAGCGAAACAATTCTGGTGGAAATCCTGCAGGGCAGGATAAGCGCTCGAGCTGAATATGAGACATGGTCTATCAACCAGAGTAGAAAAAATTTTCTTTGTACACCCGAGGAAGTGAGACTTTTGCCGTCCGAGCTTTACCGAATCGAAGCAGTTCAACACAACCAAATTGACCGAGTGTGCGGCGCTACGGCTGAAGGAATGCTTTTTTATTCGGATGAGACTTTTTTTGCTCCCAATAGCGGCTTATGGGCATTGTTGCGCGCTCCCGACCCAATCTTTAATCAGTACATCCAACCCGCTTTGCGCTTGCTGGGCGATACCGGTTTTGGCGCAGACACCTCTACCGGGAAAGGGCACTTTGAAATTTATGCGGAACAGGCGCCGTCGCTCCCTATCCCCGAAAAACCTCAAGCAATGATGACACTTTCGCACTATCTGCCTCTCGAAAGCGAATTAAACCTGTCGGGCAACCCGCTGACCTACTCGCTTAGAATCCTGCGCCCCAAACGCAGCCATAAAATTCCCCATCCGCTTCCCGCCAACATGAGCAGCTCGCCCATTTATAAATACGAGATGCCCGTTTTTGAACCTGGGTCGGTCTTTCCTTTCAAAATGAAAAAGGACATTTACGGACAACTCAAACGCCTGACACCGCAGAATCAGGAGCCAGTTTATCAAAGCGGAGCGGCGCTGATGCTCTATCTGCAAGGAGGTTAACTGTGAGCCAGCGGTTTTTAGAAACCTATTGTCTTCAGATGACCGCACTGAGCCCGATCCATATTGGCGCAGGTATAAAACTGAACTGCCAGACTGATTTTTTTGTCCAAGACAAAACACTCTATGTAATTGCCGAGAACAAGTTAATTGACTGGCTCAGCCGGCAAGGTAACGCGAACAGGTTGCTCTCTCTGTTAAGTGATAGCCTCAGAAAGCCGGATGAAGGGATTAAGTCTTTTCTGAAAAGCACCTTCAGAAGTGACCTGAAAAACATTGCTGCCTATATCTTGCCTTGCCTTTTCGAGCCCCGCGAAATTCTCCCTTTTATCCGAACTTCCGACTTTCAACCATATTTGCCCGGCACATCTATCAAGGGCGCATTGCGTAGCGCGTTGCTGCGCGGCAGGATGAGGAGCGAAGCTGACCTATGTCAGCAAGCAGAAAAATTGATCAACAATGCAGACGCTAAAGCCTTAAAAAACATAAGCAACACAATTGAAGCTAGTGTGTTTGCACCAAACGCCCCCGGGGATTCAAAGCGCTCTTATTACGATATTAATCGCCTGTTCACCATTCGAGATGGCGCTCCGCTCGATCAAAACGCGCTTGCCATTGTACCAGTTAAGGTTGTTTCCATTACGGGAAATTGGCTGCAAGTGAAAAAACTCCCTAATGGCAAAGAAATGATCTTGTACGTAGAAACTATCACACCAAAAACCCGCTGGCATCATGAGTTTGTCTGGCAAACACAGCTTCTGAGCGAACAAGCCAGCACGTTAGGCTTCCAAAGTATCAAGGACCTGCTGATCTTTCTACCAAACCATTGCCGCCGCGCCTCTGAGAGTCTGCTTTCTCAAGAACGGGACTTCTATTATCGTCACAAACGACCCAATCTGGCAGATTGGTTTGATCGGCAACTGCAACGGCTGATACAGCAAGAGGAAATTTTTATTCTCCCTCTCGGCTGGGGCAGCGGCTATGACGCAAAAACAATTACCGATTTACTAAGCGAAGAGACTTTTGAAACCGCAGTTAAAAAATTCAAGTACATACAAGGTTTAGGAAAACCTAATAGGGATCCCCAAAAGAAATGGCTAGGCGCTCTGGACTCTCCGAAATCACGCAAAGTTGCCGTTCAAGTAAATGGTTCTCTGTTACCGCTCGGCTGGGTTGAAGTGCGACTTGCGCCATCAGAGAGCACTAGAGACTGGCTGGCACAAGAACGACAAGCTTTGCAGAGCCGGAAACCTACCCCTATCCCATTCTCTGCCAATCAATCGCCTGCTATGCCAAAAGCACAGGCAAAACCCGCCGCTCCGCAGCCGCAGGCAACATTCCCAAAACGGCAAGAACCGGTTGCGCTACCGGCAAAGCCTTTGATCCGAAAGTTCACAAAACTTCCTGAGCCAGGCGACCGTTTTCAAGGTACAGTGTTATACACTGAGATCAATGGCTCAGTTTATCTTGAATTACCCGGCTTATCGCCTGAAGATCAGGCAATGGGTGTGATAAGTCATGAATACGCTTTGGGCAAAAAGTATCGCGAAAAACAACCGATAAACTGCGAGGTCATTGCTGTCGAGCCGGACCGTTACCAGAAGAACCTGCTTTTGGTAAAATGCCGACCAGAAAAATAAGAAGTCTCTCAGGGAAAGCAAGAGATGAGCAGAACCGTACTGATCACTTTTTTAGGAATTAAGCCACAACTAACCAAATACAGATTTCAGGATCAGGTCAAAGAAGGAGAAGTGTTTGCGAAAGCTCTGCACGAATTGATCAGTTTTGACCAAATGCTGGTTTGTACAACTCAACAGGCATATGACAAAACATGGCAGCACATAGAAGCGCTGGGCGACGAGCGGATCACGAAAATTGACATTCCAGATGGACGTGACACAGAAGAGATGTGGCAAATTTTTGAGCGAATCTTGCCACACGTGCAAGAAAAAGATGAGGTTATCTTTGATATTACTCACGGACTACGTTCGTTGCCTTTTCTCGTCTTCCTGTTTGCAGCATACTTACAATTTGCTCGTCAGGTAAAGATCAAAGCAATTTATTACGGCGCTTTGGAATTAAAAACTGATGAGGGTGTTGCGCCTGTCATTGACCTATCCAATTTTGTAACGATGTTGGATTGGCTGGTTGCAACAGATCAGTTTATTCAAACAGGTAATGCTCAAAGATTGGCAAATCTCATCAACAGAAAAAATAAAGGGGTATCAAAAATTTCCCAAAAGCTTGCAGAAATTTCACAAGCCGCTTTATGGTGTCAGCCCTTCAAATTTATGAAAAGCGCGGGCACTATTAATAATATTAACTTAGGCGGGGATCGATTTGAACAGACTGCCTCACCATTTACTATCTTGCAAGAACGCATCATATCAACTTATACACAATTTGCCGGTAATCCCCATAATCTAAATGATCTCATCAAAAAAGAATATCAAATGATTTTCTGGTACTTTGAGAAAGATCAAATTATCCAAGCCATTACGTTAGCGCGTGAATGGCTTATAGATACTATTACTTGGCAGCTTGGTTACCAAGTGAGTCTTGAACGCTCAGCACGTGAACGTGTGGAGCGGGGGATTAGCGGGGTAGCGCGAATAGGAAGACCCGATCAATCGGAAGAACAGCTTAATGAAGTGGGACAGCAACTGATAAATTGGCAAGAAAAAGACAAACTTGTTGAACTATGGAATACAATTTCTGATGTTCGCAACAAATTTGCTCACGCTGAACACCAAAAAGAACAAATACGCCTTAATACCATCAAAAGGAAGATTAACAAAATCAAAAAGGAACTACAAGATCTGGGAATCCATTGGGAATTAGTTTAGTTTAAGATGACGCTCCTCCTCTCGCTTGTTGGTGAACAACCCATTCCCATTCTGCTGGTGCATCGGGCGCTAAAGCCGCAGCGGCACCTGCTGGTTTTTACGGATAAAACGAAACGCGTAGCCGATCAACTGCATAACCTGCTCCCCAATTCCGAGCTGCGCCCGATTCCTGACGCTTATAATCTGGCAGAGATTGCCCGGCGTTTTCGGCAGGAGACGGCTGACAATCTCGTCTTCAACCTGACCGGCGGTACCAAGCCGATGGCTTGGGCTGGTTATGAGGTTGCCCTTCAAAAGCAGGCAGATTTTGTCTATCTGCAGAGTGAGGACAAAAAATCCATCCTCTACCGTTTCAGCTTTCGGGATGGCAGGCTTGTGCAAAAAGCAGAGCAACTGCCGCGCCTGATCACGCTGGAAGATTATCTGCAAGCGCATGGGCTGAAAACAGTGTCATCCAAACCACCGAGCAATCCTCAAGAAGCTGCAATTTACCGATTCTTACATAAACATTGTGACCAATGTCTGCACAATCTGCAATATCCCGCGTTCGAGATTGACTTTTTCGTCCAGCGCGGCAATCAAGCCGCCGTCATCGAAGCCAAAAGCGGCTTAAGCAAAGTTCCGCGGAAACGACAAGCTATTGATCAGCTCACCACGATTACCGGGCGCGAATATCTCGGCACTTATACCGGACGTATCTGGATCAACGCAAAAGAACCCGGCAGCCAGCTCAAAGAACTTGCAGACGCTTACCAGATAAAAATTGTCGTCGTCCAGCTTGAACAACATGCTGGAAGCTGGCGATTGACGCAAAAATCCCAAGACGCTTTGGCTCAAGCGCTCGATACAGTGCTGGGAGAGCGTGAGCCAAGCATCCGTCTTATCCCTGAGTATCGGTGACAGCCCTATGATCATCCTCAACTATTCTCACCCTCTCACCGCCGAACAACTCGCCCAGATCGAACAGATCAGCGGGCAAATGGTCGAAAATGTTTTTGATTTGCCTGTTCAATTTGAAAATGACCAGCCTTACCTGCCGCAGTTAGAGGAGCTGATGAAATCTCTCCCCCTCAGCTCGGCAGAATTGCAAACCGGGCAGATTCTGGTCAACCTGCCGTCGCTCAACTACATCGCTGGATTGGTCTTAGCAGAATTACACGGACGTATGGGCTACTTCCCGCCCATCATCCGCCTGCGCCCAAAGCCGGACGTCCTTCCGCCGGTCTTTGAGGTAGCAGAAATCCTCAACCTGAACGCTGTCCGTGAAACAGCCCGCAAGCGGAGGTATTAGAGATGGACTTGCTCTCGCTTGTCTTTACCCTGCGCCCGCTTGCTCAACCAGACCCTCAGCGTCCGCTTCCCGCCTGGTGGGGACGAGCAGCCCAGGCAATGGCGCTAAGCGCAATTGCAAAAAACGACCCCGCACTGGCAGCCGCTTTGCACGACGAGCCGGGACCTCGTCCGCTGACTGCCTCAACCTTGATGGGGCGCTTCCCGCAGCGTCATCTCGACCCGCAGGAGAATTACCGCCTGCGTATCACTGCCCTCACCGCCCCCGTCTGCACTCGTTTGATGGAAACCGTCCAGCCCGGCGGGGTGCTCTCGCCCGGCGCAACCATTGAGTTGGATTATCTGCCTTTCCTCATTCAATCCGTTGCCGCCCGCCCCGAAGAACAGGAATGGGCAGCCGCCAGCAGCTTTCAGGAACTCTCCGCGCGCTATCTGCTCACCAGCGAACCTCCTTTGCGGTATATTGTCTTACAATTTACCAGCCCGACCGCCTTTCATTCTGAAGAACGCACCCAGCCGCTGCCTTTGCCCGAACTGGTCTTTGGCAGTCTGTTACAACGCTGGAACGCTTTTTCGCCGCTTGCTTTCCCGCAGGAACTGCGCCGCTACGCGCGTGAATGCCTGGCGGTGCAGCGCTTTCACATTGAAAGCCGCGCCGTGCCCTACAAAGAAAACGGACTGCGGGTCGGCTTTATCGGCGAGGTGGGCTTCACCGTGCTCAACTTTGACCGTTACTGGCTGGGACAATTGCACGCTCTGGCGGCTTTCTCGCTCTTCAGCGGTGTTGGTGTGCAAACCTCAGCCGGAATGGGACAGTGCCGCCCTTTACCGCTACGCGCTGCTGAAGCCGGGGATTAGGAATGAGCCTTACCAACCGCGACGTACCCACAAATTCCGGCGATC